>Ga0078972_1000924_pt1 | contig 118026 bp, 128 predicted proteins | sample YelNatPaOPGAMG01_FD_67568 | JGI IMG/M metagenome (GOLD analysis project Ga0078972, IMG submission 67568) | Hot spring thermophilic microbial communities from Obsidian Pool, Yellowstone National Park, USA - OP-RAMG-01 (SPADES assembly) (version 2) | ecosystem: Environmental > Aquatic > Thermal... | reverse complement strand
TGCTTTTTATTGGTCGATATGGATTAATAACTTGGATACCTTTATATTATGCTGAAAACGGAATAGATTTATCGCTTATCCCATTAACAACCATAGCTTTACCTATAGGGCAAGCTTTAGGTGCTGTTTCAGCCGGTTTCATATCAGATAAAATTTTTAAATCTAACTACTATAGAACTATTTGCATATATTCTATTGCCAGCTGCTTAACCTTAATTAGCTTAGTTCTAACTCCAATCAAATTAAGCTTAACCTTCTCGATATTATTATTAGCCTTAGGAGGATTCTTCACTTTTGGAGCTGCCGTACCAGCTTTTGTACTAGCCTTAAATATTGGTGGAAGAGAAATGGCTGGAACAACACTTGGAGTCTTCGATTTCTTCTGCTATATAGGAGGTGCTCTTCAAGGCTTAATTATAGGCTTTATACTTCACATTACAAATTATAACTGGATAGAAACCTTTATAATTTTAGCTATATTAATTGCTTCTTCAGCAATCTTAATTTTTGTGGAAAAAGCTTTCAAAAATTCATCTTCATAATAAATAATTTAATTTAAAAGTTTTCCACTCAATGAAATAGCTTTACTAGCATTTATTGGGATAAAAAGAAAAATTAAGTCGATTACAGCTTCATTTCAACTGTTTATTATCTCATTTGTAAAAAAGTAGAAAGGAGCCTCCCTCTAAATCCAAACAAAGCTCATTTTTCTTTTCCACTTGATTTCTTGCTTAAATTTTAAGCAAAAATTTAAGAAAAAAGTTTCCTTCAGCATTTTTACTGTAAAATACAAAAAGAAATATAAAAATATAAGTTTGTTAAGTTGAATTAATAATGATGCTCCTTAAGTGCAATAATTCAGTGAAAATTTGCTTGGTGAATTTAATTGACTCCCTATCCATTAAACAATTTTCAAAATGCTAATCATAAAGATTCCTCTTCCCCAATTATTGAAACAATTAATTTAGAAAAGGTTTATAAAACAGGGTCTGTTTATGTGCCTGCGCTTAAAGGAATTAACCTTTCTGTAAATAAAGGTGAATTTATAGCTGTGGTTGGTCCAAGCGGTTGCGGCAAATCCACGCTTTTAAATTTGCTTGGAACTTTAGATAAACCTACAAAAGGTAAAATAATAGTGGATGGAGTTGAAGTAACCAAGTTAAACGATAAGCAGTTAGCTAAATTTAGAAATTTAAAAATCGGCTTTATATTTCAATCCTATAATTTGATAAATCGAAGCAGCATTCTTAAAAATGTTGAGTTACCAGCTATTGTAAGTGGTGTTCCAGCTAAGATTAAACGAATTAAAGCTTTAAATCTTTTAAAACTTGTAGGTTTAGAAGATAAGGCTTATAGAAAACCTGTGGAAATTAGCGGCGGCGAACAGCAACGAGTTGCCATCGCTAGAGCTTTAATAAATGATCCGGCAATAATCTTAGCTGATGAACCTACAGGAAATTTAGATTCAAAAACTGGAAACGAAATAATTCAACTTTTAATTAAAATAAATAAGGAGCGTAATGCTACTATAGTGATGGTCACACACAATTTAGAATTAGCTAATAAAACCGATAAAATAATATGGTTAAGGGATGGTCAAATTGAAAAAATTGTTAAACCGTTTTAATAAAAAATGCTTAAAAGCCTTAATTCTGTTAATTTCAGTTGCTTTATTAGCTTATGGCATTTACCCTTCCCATGCTCAAGTAACTCATTTAAAAGTTGAAGCTTCAACAACATTGCTTAAAGCAGGATTCATTAATAACATCACCTTAACAATATTTAATGATTTTGAAAATGTTTACGAGCTTTACGCTAGCTTATCTTTTCCATCATCTATCCAAACTCCTAATGCTCCAACCGTTCTTGGAGCATCTTACTGGAAGTTTGAAAAAATTGCAAGGAACAGTAAAGTGGAAATTCCAGTTGCCATATTTGTGCCTGATAATGCTGCTGGAAACGCTTATACAGCAAATTTAGCATTAACCTATAAGAGATTAGGCTATATATCAACCTATACAGAAATTCATTCTTTAGGATTTTATGCTAAAGGCTGGATTGACATAATCCTTTATGATTTAACCGTAGATCCAAACCCTGCTTACCCAGGCCACACAATATCTTTTACAGCAAATATTTTAAATAAAGGTAATGTTCCAGCAATGTTTACTAATGTTTCAATTTTAAAAAACGATTTATTACTTTTTAATTCTGAAAGCTCTAGTTATTTAGGGCAGCTTGATCCAAACTCTCCTGCGCCATTCACCTTAGAAGCTGTTGTAAACCGTACGGTTAAAGAAGGAAATTATACAGCAATTATTATAGTAAGCTATGAAGATAACGAGCATGAACTTCATATGGTTTACTATAAAACTCAATTTGAAATAATTAAATTAACTGGTGAAACTCAAGCTAAACCTAAAAGCGTTATAAGCTATGTTGCGGATTATTTATTTTCTAAATGGTTCCTTATAGTGTTGGTTGCTGGATTAATACTAAGTATTGGGTATGCTGTTTTTAAGTTTAAACGTAAACCAAGCGAAGGAACTTAATTTTTAGTAGATTTTGGATGGGAGTAAAAATGAATTTTTTAGAGTTTATTAAAATGGCTTTATCAGCTCTTTCTGAAAGAAGATTAAGAACAGGATTAACTATATTAATGGTTATGATAGGAGCAACCTTAATAACTTCTCTTAATGGATTAAACTCTGGTGTATCTATTTTTATATATGATCAGCTTAGTACTTTAGGTGGCAACATGTTGATAGTAACTCCTTCAGGTTCAGAAACCATTTTTGGTTCAAGCGAAGGAGCAAACAAAATTTCTTTAACGCCCCAAACAACTAAAACATTATCTAGAATTAAATGGGTTGATGAGGTAGTACCCTTCATAAGGGGAATAGTCGCAATTAAATCTGGAAAAGAAGAAAAATCCATATTAGTGGTAGGGCTGGATCAAAGCAAGCTTAAATATGTAATTCCTAAAATTGAGCTTCTTAAAGGCACTTTTACATCCTCCACAGACTTTATAGGAATAGTTTTAGGTTATAAATTGGCTTATGATGAAAAGGGGGAATTGAAATTTAAGCCTGGCCAAACCTTAATAGTGAAAATAAATAAAATTGAAATTGTAGGCGGGATCCAAAAAGTTGTTGTTAAAGAAAAAGCTTTTCAAGTTAAAGGTGTGTTAAAAGAATTGGGAAACCAGCTTGTTGATGAGCAAGCTTACATATCGCTTCCAGCAGCCGCCTCCATATTTGAAAAAGGAAATGAATATGATGGCATATATGTAATTACAAGGGATGTAAAATATAATGAGGAAGTAGAAAAAAATATAAGAGAGCTTTATGGAAGTAGCATAGGAGTAACTTCGCCTAAAGCAATAGCTGAAACAATAAATAAAATTGTAGGAACCTTTAACGCCTATATATCCGGCATAGCTTTCGTATCGCTTTTAGTTGGAGCTATAGGCATTATAACCACTTTATTTACGTCAGTAATGGAAAGAACTCGAGAGATAGGGTTATTAAAGGCTTTAGGGTTTAGCAACAGCCTAATTCTTTTATTGTTTTTAGTAGAATCCATGGTTATAGGGGGGATTGGTGGAACTTTAGGCGCGGCAACGGGAGTAATAGGTGCATATATTCTTTCTAAAATTCTTCCCTTTGGAGTTACAGGAATAAAACCTGTATTTCACTTAATAAACATGCTTTATATATGGTTTCTTGCTTTTGAATTAAGCATAATTTCAGGTTTATATCCTGCTTGGAGAGCATCAAAACTTAACCCTATAGAAGCTCTTAGAAAAGAGTAAAAAGGCGTAAGTTGAGACGAATCAACATGGCTGCATGCAAAAGAATACTTCAAAGCATTTTCTGCATTTTAACAGTTTTCTCCATTCTTTTTCTAAATACTCCTTTAATTAAATCTTTTGAAAATGACTCAGCATCTATTTCTCCAGGAAAATTTTCTTATACTTTAGGAAAGGATTTCCCTAAAGGAGATTCTATTCTTTTAAGTTATACTAAAGGTGCTGTTTTAACTAAAACTAAAGGCGAACTTTTATTTAATGTAACATTAACAAATTTAAATCAAAGCGATATGCTTCATAACCCAAACAAACAATCATATAATGTTCCTCAAATAACTAAATCAATAGCAATATATATTCCTTCAGAATTTAAAATTGAAAATGGCGTTTCCTCTGTTTGGACAAGCTTCACAAACGATTATAATCCCTCGAGCATTTCCTTAGATAAAACTCAACCTAACGATCCTATAGCGCCTGGATGGTGGAAACTTTCAATAAATAACTTAACTATTGTATCTGAAAACCCAAAAGTTGAAAATCGAAAATTTCTTGCAAATGCAACTCAATATATTAGAATCTTTAATGTTACTTCTCCATCAATAGCCGGTAGATACTTTTTCAAAATATTTATAACTGTTTTTACTTCTTCAGGTTGCGAAATCTTCTCTATAGGCGCTGAAAACTTTCCAACATTAACCGTAACAGCTGGGCTTAACCCCGCTTATATATCCGGCATAATTAGGTATGGAGGAAAATCTAAACCAAGCTTGTATGGAGCTCCATTAGATTCAACAATGCATTTTGATGGCGTTATATTGCTTCCAAACGGTTTAGGAGGAAAAGTTTATGCAAAAGGCATTAGCGAAGATGGAAGAATTATAGAAGCTCAAGCATACTTCAACGCTTCAGCTGGAGGAAGATATGTGCTTTACGGTTTGGAGGAAGGAACCTATAATATTACAGCTCAAGCCTCAGGCTACGTCGCTGCAACCATCGAGGGAATCTCTGTTAAGGCAGGGCAATCCCTAGAAAACGTTGATATATATTTAAATGATGGGTTAGAGGTTTCAGGATTTGTTTATTCTAAGCATGGTTCCTCCTTTATTCCTTGGGGTTACAGCTTTAATTACACTCATCCATTTATATCTAAAAAAAGATTTATACGATTAGAAGTAACAGATTTAAATGAAAACGTTTTATTGGAATCTCCCTTAACCCTCATCAATAAATATTCTCTTCAATTAAAGCCTAGAGATGAATTAGATCCTTCTTCACATTTTTATATTTTCTCGTTAAGGTGGGAGGCTGGTTGGGATGGGCATATACCTCAAGATTACGCTAATTACACTTCAGGTTTATCCTCTGGAGATTATTATGTAAAAGCTTATGTTTCAAGTTACGCTCAAATAATCTATCCAACAATCCACGCCAATAATAACACTTTAAAAGTTGAGATTAACATAGATCTTCAAAAAACCAGCTATTTTAATTTTACAATTCATTTCATGGAAGGTTTCCCAAATCGATTAAATCCTTCTTTCACGCATGTTTCAGGTTTTCTTTACATTGAAGTTTTAGATTCCATGGGTAAAATAGCAGGTTTCAACATTTCATATGTGCCTGTTGGCGTTAAAAACTTTACAATTCAAGTTCAAGGTTTAGATTTATGGAACTCATTTATTAATGATGAATCAAAAAGAATTGCTTGGTTTTACGCTAAAGATAAAGGTCTTCTTCCAGGAAGCTATAAAATAAACATTCTTTTTTTAAACTCTAGCGTTGAAGCTTTAGCTTTAAACGCTTTAATTTTAGCCTCACCTGAATCTCGAGAAATCTTTCCAATCCAAACACCTGAATTACTAAGCATCTTTCCTCAACAAGCTTTAGAGCTTGCAAGCAGAGAAACCTCACTTTACATTCAATTAGATTACATTGTCGCTAGCATAGGTTATTTCTGCAATTCTCCCTCTTCATTAAGCATTAAACTTTTAAAGGCTGGAGGATTAAACTTAACCTTTTACTCTATAGATTGGCAAACTCCCCCAATCATTAAGCAATGGCAACACCCAAACTCCTTAATAAAAATCGAGATATATAACTCTAAAGGAAGCCTTACCGCTATAATATACGCTATTCAACCTCCACCACCATACACCAGCATTAAGGTTTCAACTAAAGGCTTTATGCAATGGGATAATGGGCCAATCTTTCCTATACGCGCAATAGGTTTAAAACCAGATTTATATAAAATAAAAGTTTACACGGTAGGTTACTTAGAAGATAAAATCGCATTTTCCCAAGATTTACCTGTGAATTATGGAATTATAACTGACTCTTCATATAATTTAATTATAGGCCCATCCATTGAGGTTACTTTAACTTTTAAAACTGAAGGAATATTAACGCCTATTGATAATCATCTGCATTATGTTTGGCCAATAAACAATTTAGACGCTACACCAGCACGAATAGAAGTGTTTAATGAAAATGGAGAATTTGCAGCTGGAAAACTTATTTATATTCCAAAAGAATTAGCTTTATTCACTTTTACCATCTCAGGTTTTGAAAGTTACTATGGAAACCCCAGAATTCTTTGGACAAACTTTTATGATACCGTTGATGGCGCCGTTCAAAAAGATTATGGAATTAAAGAGGGTGAATACTTTATCAGAGTAACTGTAGCAGGTTATTACCAAAACACTATGCCCAGAATAATTATAAACTATTCCGCAACTTCAATTTCAATAATTCAAAGCTTAGAGCGTTTAGGCTATGTTAATGGTGAAGTTTTATGGATAAACATGTTTAATGAAGTTTCACCTTTATCTTGGGCCATTTTAACCGTTTACTCAACTAATGAATTTAAAGAAGTTTACACATTCTCGTTGGATGGAAAATATGATTTATGGCTCCCAGCTGGACAATATGATTTCGGAGTTTACTATCCGGGTTTAAACTCAAAACAATTTGAAACAAAACTAATTGTATCTTGGGGTTCAGAAACCTCCATAACCTTTATATTTGCTTAAAATGCTAAAAAATTATTTTTCAATTTTTGAGGAACCGCTTTAATCGTTGCATAAGTATTTTTTAATTAAAAATTCTCTTTTTTATATAAAAATTGAGCGGCAACCTTCAAATCTTCTATAGTGTTAACATTAACTGCCAACTCCACCTTATCTAAAATTAATACTTTCTGCTCAATAAATGCTTCATTAATCATTTCTCCATCAACAATATTTACTCCAACCGGAGAAACCAAAACTCCATTAACATTAAATATATACTCAGGTGTTAAATTCAGTTTTTTAAATAACTTTAAAGGAATCATTACTGATAAAGCTGGTTTATTAGAGGCCGCATAGTAATCCACAATCTCCCTTATAGTCTCACTATTAATTAACGGTAAATCAGAAGGTAAAATTAATACTTTTTTAAGCTTCAACTTTTTAATTGCATATTGATAATCGTTAATGTAACCTTCTCCAGGAGTTTCTATAGTTTCAATTGATAATTTTAAAGCTTCCTTGGCAGTTTTTGGCGTGTTTTTTGAAACAGCAACTATTATTCTAGAAGCTGCTTTAGATTTTTTAACAGCTTCCACAATCCATTGAAGCATTGGTTTACCCATTATTTTTATGAGGGGTTTTTCGCATTTAATTTTCATTCTAGTTCCTAGTCCACCTGCCATAATTAATGCTGTTAAATTCATAAAACCACCAAGTAAACAACAATTAAAGATGCTATTCGAGAAGCTTCATTTAAAGCTCCAAATACATCTCCTGTAACTCCTTCAAACATCCCTTTTGAAATAACAAGCATTACTAAAGCAATTAATAATCCGCTGCTTAATATTAAAATCCCGAAAAATGAAAAAATGGGTAAAACTATTATTAAAGAAAAGCTTAATGCGATAAAAAATTTAATAATTCCCTTTTTTCCCTTCATTCCTTTAATAAAGCTTGCTCCCACGCCTTCATAAGCTGGCTTAGAAATTAAAGCCAAGAAAACCATTGCAAGCTTAGCTGAAACCTCTGAAGCAATTAAACTTTGAATTAAAACGTTGGAGGTAAGTTGAGAAACAGTAAAAATTAAAGAAAGAATAACGAATATAGTTAACGTTAATCCCCCTATCCCTATATTAATATCATGCATAGCTTTCCATTTTTTCTCTTTAGCTCCAGAAGCCATTAATCCATCTCCGAAATCAGCTAACCCATCAAGATGGTGAAGCCCCGTTATTAGCAATAAAAAACCTATAGTAAATATGCTTGCAAGCAAGCTTGGTAAAATGCGTAACATTAAATAACCAAAAGCTCCAGCTATAAACCCTATTAACGCTCCAACTATAGGAAAATAATGCATTCCTTCAATTGCGTTTTTTAAGCTTGTTTCACCTGTAGGAAAAATTGTTAAAAATGCTACTGCACCTTTAAACTCTTTTAAAGCGCTCATTTATTTTCCTCAATCCTTTTAAGTTTTGAGGAAATTCCTGCCAATAACCCATTTATAACGCTTCTCGAGAAAACGCCTATCCTTAAAATATTCAATTTGGTTTTATTAATTTTTAAAAACTCTTGAACCGCTTCTTCTCCACCTATAAGTTTAGCTATATGCATTCCAAACATTTCATTAATTAACATCAAGCCATCCCTCTTTACTCCTGGAATTAACCCTCTTGCTTTATCCTCCTCTAACCTTAAACCAGCTATTACTAGTGAAGCTACATTGATGTTTTTCAATTCATTTTCAATAAACTTCTTCAAATCATCTCTTGAAAAACTTTTCAGTTCAGGAGAAAATCTATAAATAAGATTCATGATTTGATTTAAAGCAATCCCTCTTTCTTCTAAACGTTTAATAAGCGGTCGATTAGGGTAATATAACCCTTGATTTTGTATAGTCTCTCTTACTGCTTTTCGAACAATTCTTCCAGTAAGCATTCCTAACTCTGTTCCAGTTCCGGCATATTTAATTTCTTCCCCTTTCTCTGCGCAAGCTACTACAATGGCATCTGTGGTTGTACCGCTAGCCAATTCACCGCTAAACCTGCTTCTAACATCAAGATCAATTAAAGCCATTGACTTAGCTTCTGTTATTGTTCCAATTAAATTAACCATGCAGCTTTCAGATAAGCATCCATCCACCAAAACTATTATGTTTATTGTGCCTAAGCCTTTTATACGTTTAATTTTTTCTCCTGCAGAAGCTGCATTTGATACTCCAGCTGTGACAAGAGCGCAAATAGAAAGTTTTCCCTGCATTACACTCTTTAATGAAAACTTAGTTATATCTGCAGCAGTCATTAACCCAACGGTGGGTTTAGGAAGATTTCTTAAAACCTTTTTTAAAAAATCTTCAGGTTTTTCATCTGAAAAATCTTTATCAACTTGATAGTTAGCTATAGCCTTAACTTTTCGAAATCCCCCATTCAAAACTGCTGAGCTTAAAGAAAACCATTCCTTCCTAAACCTTAACACTAAACATTTATCATTAATTAAAAATTCAACATCCTTTATTGGAATTATATTCGCCATTTATAATCGCCCGGTAATTAATTTTTTATAGTTTTTCTCTATTTCTTTAAGAAGGATTTGCGCATTTATAATCCCTTTAGATTTTAGCATAGCCCCTATAGAGGCTCCTCCTGCGCCCACACCTTCCTTAACAACGCCCTTTTCATAAGCTTTTAAACCTTGATATAAAGATCCATTAAAGTTTAAGTTAGCAGCTAATATGGGAATTTCTCCAAATTGATTTACAATTCCTTTTATATCCGAGTTTTCATCTTCAATAATCCATCTTGTGGTTCCAATAGCAATATTATTTAAAGTTTCAGGTTTTTCAGTTTTTAATATGCTTAATATCGCACCCATTTGTGTTCCTCCCGCCATCAATACCTTAATTTTTTCAGCAGCCCCAGAAACCAACCCTGCAAAAGCAGGCATCATAGGGTCTCCAAATAAAGAAACAGCTTTTAACGGGTCATCTTTTAAATCTCCAAATTTTACTCCAGTTTTTTTAAAAGCTTCATTAACTATGGAGGTCTTTAGGTTACGGGGATTATTTTGCATGCTGCTGCTAACTTTTCCTTCAGCATTTATTCCTGTTGCTAACATAACTGCTAAAGCTGTAGTTGTTCCTCCTGGAACGCTTTCTCCAATTATGAGATAATCGCTTATTTTAGCAAAATTTCTTCCAATCAACTCTGCTTTTTTAAATATTTCTTCAGGTTCTTCTACAGAATTTCCAGATCTTACATCTTTTCCAGGTCTTCCCCCTAAATCAATTATTGGAGAATCAGGCTTGATTTTTGCTCCTCCAACCACTATAAACGCGGGTATATCCCCCATTTTTAATGCTGTCATCGTTATCAAGGCTGGTGTTGGAATCCCCTCTGGAGTAACTGGAACACCCGATATGCATCTACATTTCCCATATAAAAGAAGCTCTACATCCGCTGGAGGTGTATAATCTGTAAATTCCGGATTTTTTCCAGCCGCGGAAATCCCCGGAATTTTAGCAGTTTCTGTTGTTGCTATAACACAAAGAAAAGCAGGCTCTTTTCCTTCAATATCTGCAAGAAACTTTTTTCCTTCATTTTTATTCAACGCAAATATTACATCATAATTATTTTTCATGCTGCTCACTTGTTAAATCAAACTTAACAAAAACATTATAGGAGAAACAAAAATTAAAGTGAATAACAAAACAGTTAAATGCATAATTTTTAAAGCTGAATAAACATCATTAATAGATGGATGCCTTAATTCTTTTCCTAACACGTAAAATCCCGGTTTCTCCAATCTTAATTTAAGGATACCTGCCATAGTTGCCATAGGCCATCCAGAATTAATGCTTGGAGGCGCATTCCTATCTCTTAACAAAATTTGTTTAGCAAACTTCCAATCCCACCTTAAAATCATGCATGCTAAAAGCATAGCTATTGAAGACAATCTTGCCGGTAAAAAATTTAATAAACTATCCATTTTAGCTGAAAACCACCCTATATTTATATGCTCTTTATCTTTATAACCTATCATAGAATCAAAAGTGCTTGCTAATCTAAACATCCATGCGCCAGGTAACCCGAAAATTGCAAAATAAAATAAAGGGCTTGCTACGCCATCCACAATCCCTTCAGCAATAGTTTCTACCGCTGCAGAAATCACCTGCTCTTTACTTAATCCCTTAGTGTTTCTACCAACAACCCTACCTACAAGCCTCCTCGCTTCAACAATATCCTCCCTTTTAAGAGCCTCAATTAAAGGCTCTATATGGAATTCCCAAGATTTTATTGCAAAAGTAGGCTTTAAAATCAAAGCAGCCACAATAACATAGAAAACAAAATTAAACTTTTTTAAAATTGAAACAAAAAATAATGGAGGAATAAAAATAAAAAAGCATAAAAGCCAAATTAACACCCCATTAATTTTTTCCCTCTTAGGCTTTAAAGATTTAAATTTAGGCTTTAAAAAGGAAATGGTTCGCCCTATCCAAACAGTTGGATGAATTAAAGCGGGGGGTTCCCCTAACAAAAAATCTATAATGAAAGCCAACCCAATTATATATAAGTTTTCAATAAATATTGATGAAACTTATCTTCACCTCATCTTCCCTCAATTTTATGTTTCAAAATTAATCGATAACTTTATATTTTAATGTAATTCAAGTTTATATATAAATTTTAAATCTTTGGATGGTTAATCCAACCATGAAGATTGAAGTAAAATTTTTAGCTTTATTTACCATAACCATTATTATTGGTGCTATATCAATTTATAATCTATATGCAATAAATCAGCTTAATCAAAGAATCGATGAGTTAAATTTAAACATTAACGCTATAGCTGTTAGCGAAATCATTAAAGATGCTTATGGAAGAGCCATCGTTGTTACTCCGCAAGGTGTTGAAGCTCCACATATATCCGCAACTATAGTTAAAATTCCTCTAGAGAGAATAGTTTCACTAGCGCCCAGCATAACTGAAACCCTCTTCTTTTTAGGTTTAGGCAATAAAGTTATAGCTGTAACAAAATGGTGCGATTGGCCGGAAGAAGTATTAAATAAAAAGAAGACTGGTGAAATTGCAGTTTTTGAAAACATAGTCGACCCTGAAATTGAAAAGGTTGTTTCATTAAATCCCGATTTAATCTTAGCAACCACCATTACGAAACCTGAAGCTGTAGCAAAACTGGAGAGATTAGGCCTCCCCATAGTTGTAATAGATTATGGAAAAAATCTTGAGGATATATATGCTGCCCTAAAATTGATTGGTAAAGTAACCGGAGTGAATGAGCAAGCAGAAAATCTTATAATTGAATTAAAGGAAAACATAACTAAAGTTTCTAATGCTGTATCTCGTTTACCTAAACCAAAAGTTTTTTGGATGTCATGGCATGATCCTCTTATGTCGACTGGCGGATCTAGCTGGATTAATGCTCTTATTCAAGCTGCTGGAGGAGAAAACATTTTTAATGATATAAATGTTGATTGGCCTACAGTAAGCCCTGAAGAAGTGTTGATTCGGAATCCTGACATAATTCTTTTTAGCGAAGAGCATCCAGGAGTATCAAATGTTAATGATCTTCTAAATATTTTTCCAACCTGGGTTGAAGTTAAAGCGGTAAAAGAGGGAAAAGTATTTGCAGTGCCAACATTTATTTTGCATCCAGGACCAAGAGTTGCTGAAGCTGTAGAAACGCTTGCTAAATTGCTTCATCCAGAAGCTGAATTAAACTAAAAGAGTAAGATTTAACTGAGAATAATAGAAATTGATAAATAACAAATGGAGATAGCTATGACCAACATTTATCACATCGTGCATTTTACTTATGATGACTCCTTATATGTTTTCTTTAAAGGATGCAATTTTCAATGCAAAGGTTGCATATTGAAACAATCGATTTGGGATTGCCATATTTCCAATAAGGAAAAAACCCTTCTTCAAGCTGTTACGAGGGTAAAACCGCTTTCTTTAAGTAAATTTAAAGCTTTAATTAAAAAGCTTAATGTGGAACACGCTGTATTAGGCGGGGGAGAACCAACTATTGATAAACAATTGCCTAACATAATTAGCTTGCTTAACGCTTTTGATGTTGAATCTCATCTATTAACTAACGGTTTTATTTTAAACAAAAATTTTATAAAAAATTTAGAAAAATCAGGGCTTTCAAGCATTCATGTAAGCATTAAAGCCTATAACGATAAGATTCATCGATTTTATACAGGACAAACAAATAAACCAGTTTTAAACAACTTTAAGCTTTTAAATGAAAGCAAAATAAAGTTGATGGCTGAAAGCATTTTAATTCCAAAGTTAATAGACCAAAATGAAATTGAAAAAATCGCCAAGTTTATAGCAAGCGTTAATTCACATATACCCTATAGAATAGATGGCTTCATCCCTATTAATAACGCCTCTTGGAAAGCGCCCCATCCAAAAGAAGTAGTGAAAGCATCGCAAATAGCTAAAAAATACTTAAAAAACGTTCATTTCATCCATAATAAAACAAAAATTAAAGGAAAAGCAATCAATGTTTATCCAAAAATAAAATGATAAAAATAGAGAAATGGAATCCTTTAATTATTATCTTAAAAGGCGCAAGCTAGAAAAGCTCATCCTTACAATACTGGTTATCCTGGTTATTTTTTCTTTTATTTTAAGTTTATGCGTAGGCGCTGTTGATATACCATTAAACAATTTAATAGCGGTTTTACTGCGGTTTAACCCTAATGAAAGCGTTTACACGAAAATACTGGTTGATGTGCGTCTTCCAAGAGTTATTGCAACATTATTTATTGGAGCTGCTCTTGCTACAAGCGGGGTAAGCCTGCAAACCTTATTTAGAAATCAATTAGCGGAACCATATATTCTTGGAATTGCAAGCGGAGCGCTTCTTGGAGTTTCCATGGCAATAGTATTTGGTATTGCTCATCAACCTTTAGGTCCATATACTATTTCATTTATGGCTTTTTTCGGTGCTCTTTTCACAACTTTAGCTGTTTACGCTATAAGTAAAGTTTTCGGTCTTAAGCCAACATCTGTATTGTTAATAGGGCTTGCCTTTAGCTTTTTATTATCTTCAGCGGTAACTTTTCTTGAATACTTAGCTGCGAAAGATATTCACTTAATTTTTGCTTGGCTTTTAGGCAGTTTTTCAGGTATTCATTGGATTCATATAAAAATAATGGCTATAGTTATTCCGTTAGGTTTACTCCTGCTTTTTATTAAAGTAAAGGATCTTAATGCTATATTGTTGGGTGAAGACTATGCTAAGCAACTTGGGATAGATGTAAAAAAATTAACTCAATACCTTATAGTAGTCACATCTATTCTTATTTCGGTTTCCGTTGCATCCGCTGGAATAATAGGGTTTGTAGGATTGATAATCCCTCATATAGCAAGGCTTACTGTAGGTCATGATAATAAAGCTCTTATGCCAGCCTCAGCTCTTATAGGGGCCTCATTTCTCTCGTTATCTGACGCTTTATCAAGAGTTATTGCACGTCCATCTGAACTACCAATAGGCGTTATAACTTCCATGATAGGCGCTCCATTATTCATTTATCTTTTGCTTAAAAAAGGTAGTTAAAAAATGGTTAAAATCGAAATTGAAAAAGTTAGCTTTAATTATAAATCTGCAAAAGCGTTAGAAGGTGTAACTGCTAGAATTGAAGGCGGATCCTTTGTAGGTCTCCTTGGTCCAAATGGCTCAGGTAAAACAACTTTATTAAAATGTTTAAGCGGATTGCTTAAACCAAAGATTGGATCAATATATATTAATGGAAAAAACTTGAACAGTTTTTCAAAAAGCGAATTAGCAAAAATTTTCTCAACAGTTTTTACAAATGCTATAGAAACTCCGCAAATGGAAGTATTTGATATTATGGCTACTGCAAGATATCCATGGACAAGTTGGTTAGGCACCCTTAACCCTAAAGATATAAATATTATAAATGAGGCGTTGGAAAAATTTGAAATAAAAGATTTTATTGCAAGAAGGTTTAACGAGCTTAGCGATGGTCAAAAACAAAAAGTGTTAATTGCAAAAGCATTAGCTCAGGAACCTAAAGTTTTGCTCTTAGATGAACCTGCTGCTCATCTCGATATAAAACATCAAATTGAAGTTCTTGGAACAATTAAAAAAATTACAAAAGAAAAAAATTTAATAACTATAGGAGCGTTGCATGATATAAATCTCGCTGCACTTTTCTGCGACTTCATAATTCTTTTAAATAAAGGTAAAATAGTCTCTATGGGACCCGTTGACTCTGTTTTAACTAGCGAAAATATTGAAAAGGTATTTAATATACGTGTAATTGTGAAGAAGCATCCAATAACCAACTCGATTTATATCATGCCCATATGCACTCAAGAGTTTAAAGCAGTTCAACCAAAAACCATAACGGTTCATGTTATATGCGGTGGTGGTACCGGTTCTTTTTTAATGAAGATGTTATTGGAGCATGGATATAAAGTAACTGCCGGTGTGCTTAACATATTGGATACAGATTATGAAGGTGCTTGCATGCTTGGAGTAGACGTTATAGTTGAGGCCCCTTTCTCCCCAATAACAAATGAATCCCATGAAGTTAACTTGAAAAAAATAGATGATGTTGATGCAGTAATATTGAGTAATATACCTTTTGGTTATGGAAATATTAAAAATCTTGAAGCATCAGTAACAGCTTTAAAAAAAGGAAAAACTGTAATAGTTGTCGAAAATAATTCTATTGAAGAAAGAGATTTTACGGGAGGAATAGCTAAGGCATTATATAAGGAATTAAAAGAAAAAGGAGCTATATTTGTTAATGACTATAACCAAATACCGCAGATAATAGAAAAAATAAAAAAGGCTTAAAAAAGGGGTTTGAATACCTAAAATGGAAACAATAAAGAAAATTATAAAAAGCATTGAAAAAACTAAGGGTCCAGCTCCCTCATTCTCTTTTCTTGATGTAATAAACATTTTAGAAATTATTTGGAAAACAAGCGTTATTGGCCGACAAAAACTCTCTATTAAAACTGGTTTAGGAGAAGGCTCTGTTAGAACCATAATAAAATGGTTAAAAAAATGGGGATTAATAGAAACAACAAAACTTGGATGCAAACTAACCAAAAAGGGAAAGTACTTAATTCAAGGTATTAAATCTAAAATTGGTCCCTCCCTTTCAGTTTCAAAAAGTTTTTTAGCTATTGGAGATTCGAACGTTGGGGTTTTAGTTAAAGGAGTTGGCGATAAAGTTAAAAATGGAATAGAGCAAAGAGATGCTGCAATTAAAGCTGGAGCAACCGCAGCAACCACAATAATCTTTAGAAAAAAAAGTTTAATTTTGCCTTCTATAACTAATTCGATTAACAAAGAATGGCCTAAACTTGCTGAGGAAATTTATCGAACCTTTCAACCAAAAGAAAACGATGTAATCATAATTTGCAGTGCAAAAAACAAATTTTTAGCGGAAAAAGGAGCTATAGCAGCAGCTTGGAGCCTAATAGAATAAAGCCTTTATTAATTAGGAAGCTTTTAACCTTACATTAATAATTTCCTTAAATTCATTACACCATCCTTAAGATGGAGGGTCTTCCTCCAAGTCCAAAGCTCTTTAAAGAGCTAATAAAGACTTAAAGTGGGTTCACCTAAACAGGGGAAAAGGCTGATGAGCCTCCCGATGAACTCATGAGGAAGGCTAAGCCGATGAATTCTCAGAGCTACATGTGTCTATCAAAGACTATGTAGCTTAGAACCTTTAAAGGATAGGATGCCTTAATTTTCCGTGCTTGCATAAAAGCTTTAAGGAAGCTAGGGCATATTTGGTTTAGTCTTCATTAAAGGCGTTAAGCCCGGAAGATTTAAGGTTCGCAGCGTTAATGCATGAAACTTTCTTAACTTAACAGAGCTGTTTACTCTCTATGGTATCCACATTTTTAGTAGAATGCCTATGATTCCTATTAGTATAGGAACGTTAAATGCTATGAAGAGTTTTATGAAAAGTGATAATTGCCCTTCAATTCTAGCAGTTCTTTGCTCAACAGAGGAAATTCTGCCTTCAAACTTTCCTTCAAGAGAAGATATTTTTTGCTCAACAGAGGAAATTCTGCCTTCAAACTTTCCTTCAAGAGAAGATATTTTTTGCTCAACAGAGGAAATTCTGCCTTCAAACTTTCCTTCAAGAGAAGATATTTTTTGCTCAACAGAGGAAATTCTGCCTTCAAACTTTCCTTCAAGAGAAGATATTTTTTGCTCAACAGAGGAAATTCTATCATCTATATACTTCTTAAGATTTGCTATCTCACTTCTAAGGTTCTCTATATCATCTTTCGTTGCAACTTCTCTAAGGATGGCGGATAAAACTATTTGCCTTAAGCTAGGCTTTAAAGCGATTCTTTCAGCTATGAATGCCATAACTTCATCTTCTAGTTTTTCATCGCTTTTAAGCTCTTCAAGAAACTTGGGCACTATACTCAAGAATCAATCGCCTTACATCTTTGATTAAAGCTTCCTAAAATATTTAAGCTTTTTTATTACTGTGCTGCAATTGAATAATTCTATTTTTCTTTTATAGCCCTTTAAAGCATAAGCCTATACGCTTCAAGAAACCCATTAACATTATAATCATGCCTTATATTGTAAGCTCTAACCTGATATAAGCTTCCTAACACCTTCCAACAACCCTTATTTTTCCATACTTACCCCAACATTGAATAGCCCTAATAATAACCCCAATAAAACCCTTCCATAAACATACACCACAACCAATATCTATTTAAATCCATCTATATTGAAACTGTTAACTACGGCGTGAATTTCTATCAAATTGCACTATTCATTGCAATGCTTAAGTCCTAATTTTTTAGCGTTTTCCACATAATCCATAAAGCCCCAGCCTTCAACATCTTTAAATGTTAAATTCAGCTTTATATAAAAGCGTTTAATTATAACTTTAAGGAGGATTTCAGCTCCTTCACCAAACATATTCCTTAAAGCTTCCATAAACTCCTTTAGCCTATCAGGGATTTCATCCCGCCTAATTGAAAAACGATTTTCCAAATGCCAATATATGGCTTGACGAACTGATTCGCCCAAGGCCAAAAAACCTTCATCAATAGCCTCAAGCAAAGCCTGATGAAAATCATCCAAGCGCACCCCCCCCCAACGGAGTTAAAAGCGTTACGCTTCACCTTTCAAAGCCTCCTCATTAAATTATAGGCGTAAGCTTAGGTAAAGGATAACCCTTTGAAACATCCATTTCAACCCCATATAAGCCTGTTCTAGGCTTTATACCATAAAGCAATAAGCAACCATGTTCTCTCATTAAGCGTAGGTGAGTATCGGCTATTGGGCTTAGCTTTCTTTTTAACTTGTCGGAACTACCTTTCATAAGAATGAAGCTAAGGGCTTTATTCTTTCGGACTTTTATAACTTCTTGCCCAATGATCTTTACGCATATAGATTCATCATAATAGCTTGTTAAGGTGTCGACACCGGTAATACGCATGACGGGTTGACCTGTTTTCTGCATTAAATCCTCTTCAGTTTCAATATATTTTGAATAGTCCTCCCATGGATCCTTAATATCGAAAAATACAATGTAAGGTTTATCCTCATATTTCTTCCAGCCTCGAGACATGCAAACCCTCAAAAACTGTTTAATCTCCTCATTTGTTAACCCATAGGTTAAACCTACTTGTCTAAGTTTCTCAGCATCAACCCCAACCGTAGGTATAATCAACACAGCTCGTTGGTTAGCAATAAAGTTCACCGCTGTAAGAGCAGCAATTAAATGATACTCGCCCATAGCAACTTCACTTGCTATCTCGAAAAGAACCGTGTCACCTTTAGAAAATCCACCGTTGAAAATCGCATCTAAATCTTCTACACCAGTTGAGTATTTATCCGGCTTATCTGGGATAGGCTGGAATCGGCTAGGCTTTTCAATTGGCTTAGGCTTGAAAGGAGGAAAGGCTTTAAATCCACTCTTCAGCGTGAGTACGAGCTTCCGCTCCTCTATCTCTGTTCCCCTTAACTTCAGTATTTCAATATCCCTAAAGAGACGCCCCTCCAACTCGCAAGCATTAAGCCTTAATATACCATCAGCCACAAACTCTTCTACGCCAAAACCAATTTTAGATTCGCCTATAGGAACCTCCTCAACCATAATGGTTGCGCAATCCATTCCCCTAACTATTCTACTTAAAACCGTTTGGACAACTATTCTAACGTCTATAGGTTCTTTAAAGGCTTGAGCCAATGCCGAAAAACTATCTATAACAAGCCTTTTCGCATTAAGAGCTTTAACCTCAGCTAAAATAGATTCTAAAATTAAGGAAATAGCCTCTTCCTTTATAGCTGTAAAATCTAAAATCTTAATTTTACCTTCAACTTCAAGCCTAGCCAAATCAACATTTAAATGCCTAGAGAAATTTTCTACAAGCGTATTTTTCGCTTCAGCAAAACTTACATATATGCCCGATTCATTTAATTCAACACCCTTAACCAAAAACTGCATAGAAAAAACAGTTTTCCCCGTGCCAGGTTCACCAGCCAAAATAATCAAACTACCCCTAGGAAAACCACCCTCAACAACCTCATCCAGTCCCTCTATTCCAGATTTAACCTTTTCACTCAAGCTTGAAAAACCTCTTTAACCCATTTAAACCTAAAAATAATTTTATCGCTTTAAGAAGATAAGATTTTCCATCGAAAAAAGCCTTTTTAATGCTTAAACATTAAAAATCAAAATATGGATACTCTGAAATAAAGTCTAAATTTAATTCATGAAAATTTACATGTTTGAATAAAAATGTTCTATGGAATTTTTTGGTTGATATATTGAAGGCCTAAGAGATTTTTTACATGTTTATACAATGGCTTTATGCATTTTTATGTTAAATTCAGCTTTATTTAATGGTTTTTTAAAATTTTCCATATAGGCATTTTAAGGTTTTCAAAATTTTTCTTATAGGCTTTAGCTTGATTCAATTTTGTTTTAAAAATATTTCCTTTAGAGTTTTATTTTTTTAATTTTTTGATGGGTTATGAATCCTAAGGCTGAAGGAGCTTTAGAAGCTTTAAGCTATGTTAAAGGTTATTTAAAAGCCTTAAAGGCTAATGATAAAGTAAAAAATAAATTGGATTGCTTAGAAGCTGAAATAGAGGAGCTTATAGAGCTTTTATTAACTGGTTCAAGCATAGACTTTAAAAACAGATTAAAACACTTCTAAATTATTTTTTTATTCGAAATAGCCTTAAAAGGCGGGGCTGAGCGTTTTTTAGCAATTAAAAAAGCTTTAGTGTCGCCCAGCTTATTAGTGACACTGCCCTCACACAGTGGAGATCCACCAGTTCAAATTTTGGCCCACCAAATTTTTAAATAATTAAGTTTTTTAATATTTAAGGAATTTAAATTTAGTATAAAAATAAATATTTTTTGTTGGTTGGAGGAGAGAAAAAATTAAACGCTTAAACTTTACATGTTTACGAAGTGAGAATTCTAGGAAAGCTATTTCTCCTGTTATTGCTGTGCTTTTAATGGTAGCAATTTCAGTTGCCGCTTCAATTCTTGTTTATGTTTGGCATACTGGATTAATCGGTTCCCTTGAAGGTTCTGGAGGAACACAATTAAAATAGCAGCTTATAATGGAAGCTTATAGCTTTTATGATACTGGTGATTATCCAAACTTAAATATTTATGTTAGAAATGTTGGTTCGACCCCTCTTAAGATAACTCAAATATATTTTGATGGAAAACCTTTAACTAAGCTTACATCAAATTATCCTGTTTTGAATCCTGGAGAAAGTCATATAATATATTTAAATCGAACTGGTGGTTCAGGAGATTGGGTTTGGCGTGGGCTTCCATCTAACCCTACACCAGGCTCAAGCCACATACTTAAAATAGTAACCAACGATGGAGCAGTATTCACTTTTAGCGTAATTGCAGGTTACAATGGATGAAAACCTTATAGATTAAAAAGTAGATGGATTTTATAGATAGTAATTTATTGAAGCGTTGAAGAGCTGCGGTGAAACTTATTTCTCAATCCTTCTATTGTCAGATTGTAAGGGTTAGGTTCGATCTTCACCTTCTCATATATTTCTATGTGGTATCTAAAGCTTGCAAAGCCTGCGTTTACACTACCAAGCTGGAGATTTTCACCACCGCCTAGATAACCCTACCTTTTGACGCGTTTATCCCTTTTCTAATGCTGTTTAAAGGAGAATAAAAGAAAAGATTGAGGCTTTCATTACTTTTGTTCACAACTCAACTGTTCCTGAATAGTTTATGATCTTATCTCCGGTTTGCGGAACCCTATATATGGGTTTATAGAGATGATCCTACTATGGATTATGATGCCTCTCATAATCGTAGAGATCTTTAAGATGAGCAAACTGATGCTATGCTGTTTCCACCATACATCGCATAAGTTTCGATCGCAGCTATACTAAACTTCTATTTTTAGAAGTTGAATGCGTAGAGCAGCCAATAAGCTCAGATCGAATGCGAGAAAGTTTTTCTTTCGCATTCTTCCCATTTGAAGATCTCTATATTTATAGTATGATAATTAAGAATGGTTCGTAAGCATCGAGCATCCTTCCTAGAAAGATTAAAGCACCTCATAACAGTTGTGAAACTTAAGATTTTCCCAAAAAGAACATTTATCTTAAAGACGACGCTTGCAGGTTTCAAGTAGGATGGGAAAGCTACATACCGCATTTTAACAAGCTTAAGCTTTAGAAGTGTATAAATGCGGCTAAAGTTATGCTTACCATGCCTAATAAAGAATTAAAATTCATAAGTTCTAAAATATTCTAAACTTTTAAACTCACCGCGAAAAACATGATTCATGAGGCAATTAACTGCAGCTAAATGCTACTTAGCTGCAGCTTCATATTAAATCCTATAGCGCATTTGTTTTTGGAGGGGAGGGGGATCCCCCTCCATATTAAAACCCTTCTGATTTTTGATTTTCTTTGATTTTTTAAAGCTTTCCACGCGTAAAATTTTGATTTTTTTGATTTCTTCTAGAAAATCAAAAAATGGTGAAAACATAAAAGACCATATTTAAATATTTTGGTGGGCCGGGTGGGATTTGAACCCATGACCTCACGGTTTCCAAGTTTTCTTATCAGCCGTGCGCTCTATGGTGTTTTAACGCTTAACCAAGCTGAGCTACCGGCCCATACCTAATTAAATATTTTTCTTCTATTAATTTTTCTCTTTTGATAAGTTGTTTATAAATTTGGCGGATTAAAGTTTGTTGGATAAATAAAAATGAAGTTGAGTAAACTTGTTTTGTTTTATTATTAAAGCTTAAATTGACGATTTCAGGCAAAACTTTATTTATTAAATAATTTGTTGGATTGCCTATTTTTACTTCAGGGCAGCGTTTATCAACATAAATATATATTGTTTCCCCTTTATAATCGAATAGGGCTTCATCATTTTTTTGTTTAGGTTTAGTTAATACTATAAAGGGCCAAAGCTTGCAAGCTATAGGCTTTACTTCTTGAATTCCGCAAATCCATTTTCCATTTTTAAATTTTTGGAAAATGCATCTTTTGGTTAATGCATTTTTTCTTAAATATGCTTTGCCTAAATCTAATTCAATTACGTTTTTTCCAAAAATGCTTGCAATTTCAACATATTCAAACATTGTTAATGGTACATAAAATTTTTTGCAACATTCTCCGCAAGCTGAGCAACGCCAAAAACTAACTTTTCTCCAAGGTATCAAGTTTTGAGGTTTCATTCCTCAAAGTTTATATTAAGGAAATAAAGGCTTATTTATATTTTTTTAAATTTTAAAGCGTTAATATATTTTAAGAATTCTTGAGCTTTAGTTTTAATTTCTTCAGGTTTAATAATTCCCTCTTCAGTTATTAAAGCTGTAACCAAGCTTGATTTTGTAACATCAAAATATAAATTTTTAGCTTCTATTTTCTTGGGTAATTTTTCAGCAATCTCCCTTTCATTTCCCTCTTCCAATTTTGCTTCATCAATGTTTTTTGGGGAAATTTTTATTGTTTCAGAAGCAGCATAAAATGGTATATTATTGTCTTTGGCAGCTAAAGCTAAAAGGTACGTTCCAACCTTATTTATTATTGAACCGTCAACTAAGATGCTGTCGCATCCAACTAAAGCAGCTTCAGCTTTAGAAACGAAAAAGCCTAAAGCAGCGTCTGTTATCAAAACTGTTGGAATATTAAATTTAGATAATTGAAGAGCTGTTTTTCTTCCTTCAAATAAAGGTCTCCCCTCTGAAACTATAACTTTTTTTACAAAAGATTTTTTAAACGTCTCAATTATTGTTGAGCTGAAACTATGCGTAACAACAGTTTTTTCTTTAATGACTTTTGATGTTAATTCAGCTATTTTATTTATGGCTGTTTCAGATTTAGAAATTTCTTCATCAATTTTTAATATTGCAAATTCTTTTAGTTCTTTTAAGGAAAGGTTTCTGGAGTTTTCATTAATTAAATAAACGATTTTGCTGATAAGATTCGTTAAGGGAGCCATGCTTGGCCTTGCATCAGCAAGTTTTAAACCCGCTTTACTGATTGTGATTAAAAAATTGTTTAAATCTTTTTCTTCATCTTTTTTAATGATTAACTTTAGGGTTTTAATGGCTTCTTTAGCTAATTGAGTTGCTCCATGCTTTTTATCTAACCTGATTTTTCTCGCAGCTTCATTAATTATTTTTGCTGTCTTCATGAATTAAAGCTTTTATTTATTGTTTGATAAAAATATTTTTTATGAAAGTTTATTTGGGTCCAGCTGGAATTCCAGGTTCAGCTGAAGAAAAAACAACTTTAGGCGGCTTAATGAAGGTTTCAGAATTAGAATTAAACGCTATGGAAGTTGAATTTGTAAGAAGCATCTACTTGAATAGGCGGATGGCTGAAGAAGTTGGTGAAGAGGCTAAGAAATTAAAAATTCAATTAACTGTTCATGCACCTTACTTTATTAATCTTCTTTCTGAAAAAAAGGATGTTGTTGAAGCTTCGAAAAAAAGGGTTTTAGATTCTCTTGATAGAGCTGAAGCCATGAATGCTGAAGCTGTTGTTGTGCATGCAGCTTATTATGGTAAATTAAGCGAGGAAGAAGCCTTTAATAAAATGCATGAAATAACTTTAAATATTTTGGATAAAGGATTTAAACCTAAACTTGCTTATGAAACTATGGCTAAAAAAAGCCAATTCGCCGATTTAGATACATTATTAAAATTAATTAATAAAGCAAAAAATAATCGTTTAACTGTTTGCGTTGATTTTGCTCATTTATTTGTTAGAAGTAACGGCAAAATAGATTATGGCGAAATTTTAAGTAAGCTTGAAAGGTTTACGCATATTTATTCTCATTTTTCAAATGTTAAATATAACGTGAAAACGAAAAAATTTATTGATGTTCATGAACCTATAAATAATCATCCATCATTTAAACCTTTAGCTGAAGAAATATTAAAAAGGAAGGTTAATATAACCATTATAAGCGAAAGCCCAATCCTAGAGCTTGATTCGCTTAAAATGAAGAAGATTTTTCAAGATTTAGGTTTAAAAATATAAAAAGGTGAAATAAAAATGAGTTTTAGAATCGGCGTTAACCCAGCTCAATTAAATAGGCTTGTTAAAGCTTATTTAAAAGGTGTAAGATGCAAAGTTTGCGGGTCAAAATTTGTGGCTTACTGGCCAATTTATGAAGCTTGGTTTTGTTATACCTGCGGATGCTGGTTTAGAAAATAATAAACTATTTTATGGTGAAATTTCTTCTCTTTGAAAAGAGGAAACCTTTATTATGGGTGTTCCATCAATATAAGCGCATTTAATACCATATTTTAATGCGCATTTTAAGCAAAGGGTTGGATTGCAAAGCGTTGTGGATAAATATTTTTCTCCACCATCAGGAGCGATAGCCACTATAATGCCTTTCTCAATTTCCTCAGCTTTCTTTAATGCTATTTTAAATATTGCGCCTGAGCTTGGTCCAACAAATATTCCTTCTTGTAAAGTTAAAAGTCTAGCAGCTTCTTCAGCTTCATCAGGATCAACCTCATATATTTCATCCACCAATTCTCTTCTCCAAATTTCCGGAACATAACTTGTTTGAAGATTTTTTAACCCTTGTATAGCTGTTCCTCCTTTTGGTTGAACAGCAATAATTTGAATGTCAGGATTATATTCTTTAAGTTTTTTAGAAACACCCATAAGCGTTCCGCTTGTGCCTATTCCAGCAACGAAATGCGTTATTTTACCTTTAGTATCCCTCCATATTTCTTCAGCTGTAGTTTCATAATGAGCTAAGACATTAGCTGGATTAGCAAATTGATTAGGCATAAAGTACTTATCAGGATTTTTACTGATAATTTCCCTAGCTAAATCTTCAGCTCCATTCATTCCTTTGCTGCCTTCGCTTAAAATAATTTTTGCTCCTAAAGCTATAAGAATCTGTCTTCTTTCCAAACTCATTGTCTCAGGCATAACAAGAGTAAGATTATAACCTTTTACTCTGCAAACTAAAGCTAAACCAATCCCTGTGTTGCCGCTTGTAGGTTCTATAACTGTTTTATCCCTAGTAAGTTTGCCTGTTTTTTCAGCTTGCTCAATCATATACTTAGCTATGCGATCTTTAACTGATCCTCCAGGATTAAACTTTTCAAGTTTTATGTAAAGCTCAACTTTAGGGTTTGGATTTAAATAATTTATTTTAACCATTGGCGTATTACCGATAAGCTCTAAAATATTGTTTGCAATCAATTTTCATCACTTTTAACTCTTGATAGGTTGATTTTTTAATCTATTATAATATAACACGGTTATAAATTTTTCTATTAAACTCCTCCCCTAATTTACTTAAAACTATAAATTTTAAAATTCCACCTTAAGCATGACACCTTTAAGTAATAAACAATTTTTAAAGCTTACTTCAACTTCGCTATGGAACATTATACTTTTCAGGCAGCATCATTATTTAAAGGGTGGTTATGGTAAAATAATTGTTAAAAATTTGCTTTTTTCGTGTCTTTTTGATTAAGATTAAATGGTATCAGGTTTGATGCGCGTTAAACTTGGCACTTTATCATATGCTTCATCAAATGAAATTATTTTTCTATCTATGTTTAGCGCTGTCGCAGCATAGTGAGAGTCGAAAAATGTTAGGTTAAATGTTTGCCTTAAATAAACGCTTGCAACAGCTATATCTGGTGTTAACGCGATGTACTTTACGTTTGGCAGGATTGTTATAGCCGCTAAGTCCTTTAGAAGCTTATCCTCCATTTTTTCGCTTCGATAGATTAATTCCATTTCAATTAAGCTAACGCTTGAAACCTCCACGTTAAGCTTTCCGTTTTGAAGTTTTTGGAATATCCTCTCCGCAATTGTATGATTGGAGTCGTACTCGTTTAAATAAGCGAAGATAACATCGTTTTCTAGGAGGGGCATTTTATGCTCAACTCTTCAGTTTCTTTATTTCGTTTTCCGCCATAATTTCAGCTTGTTTTCTTAATTTTTTGAATGGTTTTTTAATGTTGAATGCGCCATGAAGAGTTTGAAATGGATTAGAGGGTAATGGAATTATTTTAAGGTGATCCCCAGCATTTATAATCAATACTTTTTTTTCAATGTTTAAGGATTTCCGAATTTGTTTTGGTAACGTTAACCTTCCTTTATTATCCAATTCTATAATGCTCATTTTCCCACTTAATAATAATTTTTATTTTTTAGTGGGATTTAAATCTTTTTCACCTTTTAGGTGGGATAAACCTCGTTAAAAAGCAAGATCACCCCTTTCTTGTTAAGGTTAGGTTTTATCGAAGCCAACCTGCAATAAATCCAAAAAGGAAAAGCTCTCATAAAGAAAGCTTAAATATTATATTTATTCATAGAGTATAAAGTTTCCAAGCATCGCCTTCTCTATCATATCTTATCTTCATTCGCATCTACATCTTTTATAAGGATAAACTGCGATTATTAAGATTTACTTCATAATTCTTAGCAGCAATCTTCTTACTTTAGTTTATTATTTAATTTAGCGTCTTCATTTATTGCTTTATTCGTTTAAGTTTCTTAATAAAATTGTTGTATTCCACTTCTTCTTTAAGTTCATCAAAAATGCGTTTAACAGTTGAAATATTATCAAACCCTTTATCTAATGAATAAATTTCATGAATACCATATCTTTTCATAATCGATAAATTAATTAAATCTGAAATGTCTAATGGAAGGAGGTCACTACTTTAAGGATTTCTAGCAAATTGGTGCGGGGGGTGGGATTTGAACCCACGAACCCCTACGGGACAGGCGCCTTTAACCAGTTTTAAGGCTTCAGGCCTGCGCCTTTGACCTGGCTTGGCAACCCCCGCAACTTAAGCCTTTTATTTTAAACTTTTAGAAGAAGCAATTTAAAAAATTTTGCTTTAAAATTAAATTTTATTTATGTTTAAAAAACCTTTAAGCTTGTTTAGGGAAAATATAGAGTTTAGCAGATTCCCATGCAAAGTTTTTTAAAATCTTTATGCTCTTTAAGTTCATTTGATTTTCCTTGAAAAGCTAATCTTCCGCTTATAAGAACATAAGCGTTATCGCTTATTTCTAAGGCTTTTCGAATATCCTGCTCTACTAAAGCGATTGTAAGGTTAAGCTCATCTCTAAGATAAGCTATTTTATTAAATGTAGCTTCAGCTAGCTTAGGTGAAAGCTGCGCGGTTGGTTCATCAAGCATAAGCAAATTAGCTTTTCTAATTAAAGCTGTTGCAATAGCTAAGAATTGTCTTTCTCCACCGCTTAATGTTCCAGCTTTTCTTTTCATAAGCTGCTTTAACTCTGGAAAAACGTTTAAAGCTAACTCAAGATTATCTAGGTATAAGGATTCATCAAGAATATACCCCGCCATCTTCAAGTTTTCTTCAACAGTTAAATTTACAAATATGTTTTCTACTTGAGGAAGATAAGCTACTCCAATTCTAGCTTTTTTATAAGGCGGAAGATAAGTTACATCCCAACCGTTTAAAAAAACTTTACCTGAATGAATTGTAGCTAAACCAAATACAGCTTTAAGAAGCGTGCTTTTTCCGCTACCGTTTGGGCCTACAAAAAGCGTAACTTCCTTATCTGGAACGTTAGCTTGAATATCAAAAAGGACGTGAAGCTCTTTATATCCTGCGTTAAGCTCTTCAACGCGAAGCACTTAAATACACCTCTTCAACTTCAGGATTAGATAACACAGCTTCTTTATCTCCTTCAGCTATAACTTTTCCAGCAGCCATAACATATATATAATCAACATAATTTAGTACTATATCAAGTTTATGTTCAATTAATAAGAATGAGAAGCCCTCCCTTTTAAGTTTTACTAACCTTTCAAGGATTGAATGGGCTAAAAGTGGGTTAACGCCAGCTATCGGCTCATCCATAAGAATCATTTTAGCGTTACGCATTAAAGCTCTTCCAACCTCTAAAAGTTTAAGCTGGCCTCCGCTAAGCTTATAGGCTTCAACGCTCCATAAATGATCCAAATTCAGAAACTTCAAGTTTTGAAAAGCTTTTTCAGCTATTTCTTCTTCTTTCTTCATCCATGAACCCTTTAAGCTTTCTAAGATTCCTTCCCCAAAATTATCTTCAGCAATCAATAAATTTTCTAAAACAGTTAATTTCTTTAATGGCTGGGGAATTTGAAAAGTTCTTATTAATCCAAGCTTGCATATTTCATTTGGAGATTTATTGGTTATATCTTGATTGTTAAAAATGATTTTTCCTTCATCAGCTTTATAAAAACCTGAAATAGTATTTATAAGGGTTGTTTTTCCGCTTCCGTTAGGTCCTATAACCAAAGTTATTTGTTTTTCTTTAGCCTCAATATTAACTTGATTTAAAACTTTAAATTCATAAAAAAATTTGGAGAGGTTTAAAGTTTTAAGAAGAGTTACATCCATTCTATTTTATTCTCCTCGTATCTCCATACTCCTTTTAAAACCCACTCTGAATTTTCAACAGCCCATATAGCGTAATCGCCTGAAGCTCTATCGTTATATTCATTAAGCTTTACGTAGCCACTAACTGGTGTAACGCCATATTCGCCTTTACTATATTTTTCAGTTACAACCGGTATTGTCTTCGCCATTTCTTCAGGATCATATTTGCCAAGTTTATTGTAAACTTCAGCATAGCTTAATGCAATAACCCATTGAGCATCATAAGCATCAAGCGCATATTGATATATAGTTCTGCCATAACGTTTCTTGTATGCTTCATCAAGTTTAGCGAAGCTTGGCCCTTTAGAATCGAACAATGTGCTATACATGCCTACTTTATTAGTTTTCTCTGGGATATCCGCTATTTTTCTGCTTTTAGCTGTTCCATCGCAGCCTAACCATTTAACTTCAAGAAGAGGAGATTTATCGGTAACTTGAGAAAGCATTGTATAAACTTCCTCATAGCTAAAAGCTACAATTCCAATTTGAGTTTTATCGTATTTTTGAAGGAGTTCATTTAAATCCTTTTCCATAACAGCTATGTAAGGAGTGAAATCTGCTGGAGGCGGATCAGGATACTCAATAACATCTTTAACCTCAATTCCTTGAGCTTCAAATTTAGGTTTACCAAAATCTGCAAGACCTTTACCCCAAGCATTTCCCACGTAAGTTATAACAACGCCTTTAATTCCAAGCTCAGCAGCCTCCTTAGCTATAGCTTCTGTTTGAAAAGCATCTGTAGGCACAAATCTAAAAATGAATTTTTTCTCTTCAGGTTTTGTAACGCCTAAAAGTTGAGGCGCAGCTGTTGAAGATGGAGAAATAATCACTATTTTATTTGCTGTTACGTATTCAGCAATTTGCTTCACTTCACCGCTTCCCATAGGCCCAACTATTAATGTAACTCCCTTTCCATGAAGAGCTTGAACTTTATCTAAAGCTACTTTAGGATCAACTCTAGTATCTTCAACAAAAAGCGTTACTTTATAGGGTTGCCCTTTCTCTGCAAAATAAGAATTTATATCTTCAACGCCTATTAAGCATGCATCTCGAATATCCTCGCCATAAGTGGTTAATGGACCTGAAAGATCAACTAAAAGCCCTATCTTTATTTCAACGGCTTCCGCTTTAGGTTTTTGAACTAAAAATTGCTGAGCAGCAACCGCTATAATAGCGATTATAATAATTATGGCTATTGCTGCTGCTATTTTTTTGGATACCATTTTTCCCACCTCTTTTATACATGAATTTTTTGTGTAAAACAAAAATAATATATACTACTGCTTTTAAGCTTTTCTATGGCGATTCATAATGGCTGTAGTTGAAGGTGCTATAATTTACTCTAACCTTTTAGCTTTGCTTAGTATAGGATTAACCATAACCTATATAACTACTGGAGTCCCAAATTTTGCTCAAGGCTCCTTCGCTATATTCGGCTCTTATGTTTCTCTTTCCCTTCTATATTTTTTAGGTCTTCACCCTTACTATTCTTTGCCTATTTCATTAATTTTAGGCGGTTTCCTCGGTTTCATTATTTATATTGGTGTTTTAAAACCTTTAATTGCTAAGGAAGCTAAAATTGTAATTTTAATGATTGCTACGCTTGCTGTGGATTTAATAATGCTTGGAAGCATAGGTGCTTATTCAGATTATTTATCAACTGCCACAAAAAAAGCAGCTAAAAAATTTATTTTTACGCCTTACGATTTTAATTTAATAGGTTTTCCAGCAATATTTATTGTTTCAATTGTTGCAATAGCTTTAATGCTTTTATCTCTTTTTATTCTTCTTTATAAAACTAAATTTGGAATAGCGCTTAGAGCATCCATGGAGAACCCTGCCTTAGCCGAAACTATGGGTGTTAACGTTGAGTATACAAGGCTTTTTTCTTGGATGCTTTCAGGCGCCTTAGCTTCAGCAGCTGGAACTCTTCTCCCTTTTAGGCAAGAAATAGTTCCAGCCAGCGGAGCCATAATTATAGTTTCTATTTTCGCCTCCAGCATAGTAGGAGGTTTAACAAGCATTTATGGAGCTTTAATAGGCGGATACATTATAGGTGTATCGGAATCTTTAATCACATTTAGTTTATCCTCTATTTTAGGTTCAGGAGTGCTTGTTTACGCTAAAGTTGTTTCGTTAATTATGCTTATTTTAACGCTTATTTTTATTCCGAGAGGTTTAACAAGCATTAAATGGAGGGGGTTAACTCGGAGTACTTAATTTTAACCATCGTTTTATGGTTTGGGTTTTATGCGATAGTTGTTTTAAGCCTTAACATTGAATATGGCTATGGGGGAATACCCAACTTCGGTAGAGCCTTAGCAGTTTTAATGGGTGGAATGGCTGTAGGAGGATTAATGAATAGAATTTTAATAAGCATTTTTAAAGTTTCAGGTGGAATAATTGAAGCTAGCGGAACAACTAAATCTATTGTAAACAGCATTATTGCTGAAAACCCTATTTTAGGTATATCGATTCTTTTATCTTCTTTAGGTTTAGCTGCTGCCTTAGGTTGGGTTTCAGGAGCTTTATTTATTCTTCCAAGCGCTAAGCTTTCAGAAGATTACTTAGCTATAACTCTTTTAGCTATAAGCGAAGTTACATATTTAATTTCATATTATAATGTAGATTTTATAGGTGGTTACTATGGCGTTTCTATCCCTGATGTTTTAGCCTTTATACCTGGAACCAGAAGAATCTTAGTTTTCACAATTATATTGCTTTTAATAACATTTGGATGCTATCTTTTTGTTGAAAAACTTCTTAATTCCCCTTATGGAAGAATACTTAAAGCTATGCGAGAAAACGAGCTGGTGGCTAAGGCGTATGGAAAAAACGTTATGATGCTTAGAGTTAAAACTGTAGCCTTAGGTTCAGCATTAGCCTCTTTAGCTGGAGCCTTATACTCTTTTTATTCAGTTAACGTTATAGCCACAAGCTTCAGCAGAGTTGAATGGACATTTTACCCAATTTTAATGCTTATTTTAGGAGGAGCTGGAAACAATGCTGGAGCTCTCTTAGGAGCTTTTGCATTTGTATTAACTAAAATTTTATTGATAACTTATAAATTTGAAATAACTTCAGCTTTACATCTTCCTTTTCAAGCTGTATGGTTAGAGTATATATTATTCGGTGTAGCTATGATTTTAATTCTTTTCTATAAACCTGAAGGATTAATCAAAGAGAAACCTATATTTACTAAAGCTGTAAAAAAAATTGTTAAAACTAAGCAGAATCAAAAATAACATTATTTATTTTATTAAAATTTAAATTTAATTGCAAAAGTGGAGAAAACCAGTTTTTAGGTTTTTAATTCGCGAAAAGTTTATATAACACTGTTATAAAATTATTTATGGTGAAGAAAATGCCTAAACTATCTATAATAATTTCCTCAGATAAATTAGATAAGCTTTATCCAGCAGCTATTTTAGCTAGCACCGCTGCAGCTATGGATTGGGAAGCTGAATTATTCTTTACATTTTGGGGTTTACTTGCTTTAAAAAAGGATTATGAACCTTCAGAAATAAGCTTAGATTACGCTCAATATAAAAATGCTCTTATTAAAGCTGTTGAGTCTGGCTCCATGCCTAAATGGAAAAGCTTGATTAAAGAAGGAAAAGAAAAGGGTAAAATTAAGGTTTATGCTTGCTCAGCAACAATGGGTGTTTTCAACATTAAAAAAGAGGATTTAGAAGATTTTGTTGATAACGTTCTTGGAGCAGCCTCATTTTTATCTAAAGCTAAAGACTCTCAAGTAACATTATTTATATAGCTTAAACCTGGGAGAAGAAAAATGAATGAAGAAATTATTGTTGTAGACGCTAGATTTAAATCATGTCCAGGACCATTAATAGCTTTAAGCGAAGCTGCTAAAAATGCTAAATCAAAACAAATAGTTAAGCTTTTAGCTACAGATTCAGCTGCGCCTTTAGATGTTAAAGCTTGGATTGAAAGCGTAGGCCATAAACTTTTAAAAGCTTTAGAAAAAAATGGTATATATGAGATTGAAGTGGAAATAAGGTGAGTTAACATTACTGAAGCTGTTAAAAGCGTAAAAGAGCTTATAAAAGCTCATGGAAAGCCGAAAAAAGAGGTTTATTTTGATTCTGAAAATTCAGGCTTAATTTTTCCAGAAGCCCTTAAAGAATTTGTGAAAACTTATAAAAGGAAAGGTTATGGAAACCCGGCTATAACCCATAAAGTTGGTTGGGAATCATACGAGGTTCTTTATAAAGCAACAGAAAAACTTTCAAAAATTTTGAATTCTTCAATGAATGAATTAACTTATACGCATAATGCTACAGAAGCTAACAATTTAGCTATTCTTGGAACTGCTAAAGCTAATAAAACAAATAGAAGAAAAATTATAGTTTCAAGCATAGAGCATTTAAGCGTTATATTTGCAGCTGAAGAATTGCAAAAGCATGGATATAAAGTTGTTAAGGCACCAGTTGACAAAGAAGGTTTTATAAATAAAGATTTTCTTAGAAAAGAAGTTGATAACGAAACTTTTTTAGTAAGCATAGCACCTATAAATCATGAAATAGGCGTTATTCAAGATATAGAAGAGATTAACGATTTAATTAAGGATAAAAACTCTGAAATCCTTTTTCATATAGATGCTTCTGATGCTTTTGGAAGAATTAAATTAAACCTTAATAAAGTGGATTTAGCAAGCTTTAGCAGCCATAAAATTTATGGTCCAAAAGGTGCAGGCGCCCTATATATTAAGGAAGATGTAAAAATTGAACCCATTATTTATGGTCAATTAACTGCTCAAAAGCTTTGGCCTAGTTTAGAAAATATTCCAGCTATAGCAGGGTTTGCTAAAGCAGCTGAATTAATCACTTCAATAGATATGAATAAAATTTCTTATTTAAGAGATAAATTGATAGAGGGGGTTTTAAGCGAAGTTGAGCAAGCTTTGCTTAATGGTCCTAGAGGCTTTAAAAGAGCTCCAGACAACGTTAATATTTCTTTTCTTCATGTTGAAGGGGAAGCTGTAACAGTTGAGTTAAGCATGAGAGGCGTTTATGTATCTAGTGGAAGCGCTTGCACAAGCAGGATTCTCCAACCAAGCCATGTTCTTTTGGCTATAGGGAGGAAATATGAGGAGGCTCATGGAAGCATTCTTATGAAGGTTACTCCTTTTCATAGTGAGGATGACATTGAATATGCGGTAAATCAAATTTCTGAAGGAGTAAAAAGGCTTCGATTAATAAGTCCTGTTAAAGGAGGATGAAAAATGTCAAATAGAATTCCTCTACCATATAACCCTAAAGTTTTGGAGCTTTTTAAAAACCCCAAAAATTTGGGGAAAATAAATGATGCTAATGCTCAAGCTACAGCTGGAAGCTTAGCTTGCGGAGATATGATCTCTATTTACCTTAAAATAACTGATGAAAAAATTGTTAAAGCTAGTTTTGAAAGTTACGGTTGCGCAGCTAATATTGCTGCTGCAAGCATAATGACTGAAATGGTTAAGGGAAAAAACCTTAAAGAAGCATGGGAAATATCTTGGAAGCAAATTTCAGATGCTCTTGGTGGTTTACCAGCAGTTAAATATCATTGCGGAGTTTTAGCGGTAGGCGCCTTAAGAAGAGCTATAAGATCATATTTTAAGGATAAAATAAAGCCTAGTTGGCTTCCTGAAGAGCCAACTTTAGATGAAAAACATGCGCTTGAAGAAGAAAAACTAATTGAAGTTTTATCTAAAAAAGTTGAAAAACTTCGATAGGGAAAATAATGAAAATAAATCATAGTAAAAAGGTAAAAGTTTTATCTGAAGCGATAGCTTTGGTTGCTTTATCAAGCGTTCTTCATTTAATTAGAGTGTATACTTTACCTCAAGGTGGTTCAATAACAGCTGGTTCCATGATACCTATTTTTCTTTTAGCTTTAAGAAGGGGGCCGATAATAGGTGTGCTTGGAGGCGTAGCATTTGGGCTTATAGTATTAATTGAGGAACCTTTTCTATATCATCCAATTCAAATGCTTTTAGATTATCCTATAGCTTTTGGATCATTGGGTTTAGCGGGTTTCTTTAAAAATAAACCTTTAATAGGTGTTTCAATTGGAATAATTAGTCGATTTATTAGCCATTTTATTTCTGGAATAATTTTCTTTGCATCTTTTGCGCCTAAAGGAATGAATCCAGCATTGTATTCCGCTTTATATAATGGAAGCTATCTATCTATAGAGTTTATAATAACAGTTACAATTGTTTATTTTATTTTAAAAAGAAGAATTGTAACTGTTTATTTATAAAAGCGTTTTAAAAGAACATTTTTTCCTATACAATTATAACAGAAATAAAATGTTTTTTAGCAATAATTCTTATTTTATTAAGATTAATCCAAACCGATAAACTTTTTGATTTTTATCTTTAAGGATTTTAATTGGGAAACCTGCATTTTTAGCTGTTTCAAAAACGTTTATTCCGCAGGATTCCATTGATGGTCTAACAGCTAAAGGATTTTTGCATGCTTTAAAGTCAACTATGCATTTTTCGCAATATGGACAGTGGCCTCCTCCAAAACCAAAGGCTTTATAATAGCCTTGAAGAAAAAATTCTCTTTCAAGCTTGTTAAGAATATTGTAAAGTTTAGCTTTATCATCCTCAACTCTAAAAATTAACGCAATTTTATATTCTTTAAGCAAAGCTTTAGTTTCTTCAGGAGTAGGCGTATAAGGTGGGCAGTTTAACCATTTTCCATATTCAGGGCATCCAAACCTGCATTTCCAATTAACCCAATTTTCAACAATTACTTTTGATGTTTCAATAATTTTAGCTTCTGTAACCCCAAATTTTAAAGCTAAACTTTTTATCTTTTTTATTTCTTTATTATTCTTCATTATTTGTTTCCATCCTTTAAAGGGCTTCTTTCCATAAAGCTTAAAAGATCCTTTTTGGAGATAGCTTCATAAGCTTTTTTTAGAACTTCTTTTTCGCTAGGATAAGATAAAGCCTTTAAAGCTTCATTAAAAGTAAACCAGCCATAAGTATCATGTTCCTCTCCAATCTTAGTTTCAACTTGATCAGTTTCAAATAGATAAAAATGAACCGTTTTATCTATTCTTTTTCTTTTAAACCAAAATTGATAATTGATTGATCCTATTTTATTAATCAACTTTAAGTTTTTTATTCCAGTCTCTTCTGTAACTTCTCGTTTAGCAGCTTCTAACTCGCTTTCCCCTTTTTCAATAATTCCTTTAGGTAAACACCAAACTCCCCTTTCCTTAAACCCTAAAAGAAAAAATAAAATTTTATCTTTTTCTCTTCTAAAAACTACTCCACCAGCTGAAACTTGAGTAACCAAAAACTTCACCATTTAAACTTCCAAGCTTTTATCTAATTTTGTTAAAGGCTCAATTTTAGCTTTAAAATTGATGAGATAAACATCTTCAACTCTTACTCCACCAATTTTTAAATTGTATAATCCAGGTTCAATAGTGAATACGCTTCCCTTTTTTAATTCATCTTCGCTATAAAGAGATAGGAATGGATGCTCACCAATTGTTAATCCCACTCCATGACCTAAAGAATGAATGAAACCCTCTCTAATTTTAAAGGAAGTTTTAACTGTTAAATAACCTTTTTTCTCAAAGAAATCGCAAACAACATTCATAACTTCTTTACCTTTAACTCCTTCCTCTATTTTTTCTACCGCCCTTTGCTGCGCTTCTAAAACTGATTGATGCATAGCCTTAACTTTTTTTGAAGCTTTACCAACAACTATTGTTCTGGTTACATCAGTAAAATAGCCATGAGGTTCTTGAGGAAATAAATCAAAAACCATCGGTTTATTTAAGGCTAAAAAATCTTGAGGTTCACCTAAATAATGAGGTTGAGCTGATTTAACTCCAACCGCCAAAATAAAATCTTCGCTTAGAATTAACCCTTCATCATTCAACAATTGCTTCACATAATTTTTAACATTTTTTACTTTAACTTTTTTTCCTTTATAATAAAGTTGATTACCTGAAACCTTAAGACTAGAAATAAACTCTATGGTTTTCTCCATAACCTTCCCGGTTTTTCTTGAAGCAACCTTAATTTTTTCAATTTCATCCATGCTTTTAGTTTCCATTAAAGATTCAAGTAATGTTGGAGGGTTTTCCACAACAATTTGATAACCGAAATTTTTAAGCGCTTCAATAATTCTTAAAACTTTAGATATTTCGCTTTTCCCAACTAAAGCTATTTTCCCAAAAACTTTATGCTCCTCAAGAATTTTTTGAAGAAAAATTGAAAACGCCTTTTCCGGTTCATAACTTTTCAAAAAATCCTCATAATTATAATCGCTGAAGGCTTTAATGTTTTTAACGCTTCCTTTTTTTGCTTCGCTTAAATCTATAGAATTAACAATTAATATTGGAGGTTCAAAAACTTTCTTTATGTATAATCCTCCTCTAGGAATAGATGTCCCAATTAAATAATTAAATTCAGGGTTATTATAAGTTGAGCTGCTAAAAGCTATAACAGCCTCTAAACCTCTTTTTTCCATTTCCCTATCAATATCTTGAAGCATAAATTTACAATTGCTGCTAATGCTTAATAAACTTCTTCTTTCAAAATCTTATTTCTCATCCATCTTTTCGGTTTTCCATATCGCTTAAATAACTATAATCTCCTCCCGCTATAAACCTATGCAAAATATCGAAGCAATGAATGATACAAACAAATTTATAAACAGTAAAACAATATATAGTTAGTAAAGCGAAATTGTTATTTTGGAGAGAAAAATTTTGGAGATTAAGTTTAATTATGTTGGAATAGGGTACCGACTTGCAGCTCAGCTGATAGATGGAATCATCCTCTCTATAATCAGCTATATGGTTGGTGCAGCGCTTTTTGGAGCTCCAACTTGGAGTGTTTATGGAGCTGAAGCAGCTACCCTAACAGCCATAAACAGCTTGATAATGTTCCTTTACTTTATAATTCTCGAAGGTATAGTTGGGGCAACCATTGGCAAGATGGTTTTAAAGATGAAAGTCGTTAAGGAGGATGGAAGCCCCTGCGGGCTTGGCGCTGCCTTAATCCGAAATATATTAAGGATAGTAGATGCCCTTCCATTCCTCTACATAATCGGGATGATACTCATAGCTAGGTCGAATAAAAAACAAAGATTCGGCGACAGAATTGCCCATACGATAGTAGTTAAATCAACCCCCGGAATTACATATACCTCATCAACTGAAGCCCCAACAGTTAAACCAGAACTTAAATATTGCATAAGCTGCGGAGCAGAGATCCCCAGCGAAGCCAGGTTTTGCCCTAAATGCGGAGCCAAACAATAAGAAGGCTTCAGCTCAAGCAATACCCGCTTAACCCAATCTTCATAATCCGTCGGTATGCTCAGCTTTGCCCATTTAGGGTTCCCTAGATAAATATATGAGAAATAGCCTTAAAAGGCGATGCCTAACTTTTTGGTTTAAAGTGACGATGAAAAACAAAATTCCTAAACCAAAGCTTAACCTGACTGTCTTCAAACAAAAAACCATACTTAGCTTTAGTAAGCATAAAAATTTTCCAAAATCCTTTTTTAAAGACATAAAGCCGTTTTTCAGGGCCTCAAAAATCGTGGTGGGGCTGGCCGGATTTGAACCGGCGATCACGTGGGTTCTTGGCGTTTTGCTCCCAAGCCACGTAGCCTAGACCAGATTTGCCTCGCAGCCTTAAGGCTGAGATCTAGCCGACAGCCCCTTTTCTTTTCTCTATATATTTAAATTCAGCTTTTAAATTTTTCTTTTGAATTTTAAAATTGTTTTTTTATAAAAACTTTTATTCTTCAATTTTTATAATTTATATTCAAAGAGGTTTTTATAGGAGATAATAAGTTTTGAGAAAATTTTTTAAATATGGGTTATTAATTGCTATTCTAAGTTCATTAATGATTAGCGTGATTATTGCTCAAAAATCTTTTTTTACATCTTTTGAAGGCAATAAAAAACCTGAAAAATTAGAAAACCTTCTCCAAAAATTAATTGAAGTTTATTCTAAAGGCGAAAATGCAGAAAGTTTTGCTGAAACTAATGGGATATTTTATAAAGAAGGAAAAGTAAGAGTTGTAATAGAGCTTATAAATGAACAGGCAAATATTCCAGAAGGTTACGGTGTAGTTATAGAGAAGCGTTATAAAAATATGGTGCAAGCTTTAGTTCCTATAGAAAATCTTGAAGCTCTATCCAAATCGCCTTTAGTTAAATTTATTCGAATACCTAAAGAACCGATTTTAATGATGAAATTAGTTTAAAAGGTTAAAGGTTAAATGAAATTCAAAACTTTAGCTTTAGCATTAATTCTAACCTTCACTATTTTAGCATCCTTTAAACCTTCACTAGGAAATAATGAAAATAAAGTTGGAAATCAAATCGATTTAAAAAGTTTTGTTCCTACTACAAAAAACAAAAATTTAACATTAAGTGAAGAAGATGGATCGATTAAGTTAGTTTTTAAATTAAACGATGAAAGCGATTTAGTTAGGTTATTAAAAAATAATGTGACGGTGGAAGCTTCTTATAAAAACTTGATTCAAGCAAAAGTCCCTGCTAATGCTCTTCCTAAAATTTTTAATTCATCTTTTATTCTTTTTTTTAAACCGCCAAGTAAAGCTATTCCATTTGCTATTCAAAGCGAAGGCGTTAACTCTATCCAAGCAAATCTTCTCCATTTGCAAGGTGTTTTTGGAGAAAACGTTAAAGTTGCAATTATAGATTTAGGATTTGATATTTCAAACCCTGAAATTCAATCTAATATCGTTGAATATAAATCTTTTAGGGCTGATGAAGATATTACTGGAGGTTCATTGGAAAACCTTCGTCATGGAACAGCTTGCGCAGAAATTTTAATTGATGTAGCGCCTAAAGCGAAACTTTACTTATTTAATTTTGAAACAGATATAGAGTTTTTAGCAGCTTTAGATTATGCTGTAAATATTGGTGTTAAAGTAATTTCCTGCTCAATTGGATTTGTTAATGTTGGTCCTTATGATGGAACAAGTTATATAGATGAGGCTGTTGACGAAGCTAGAGCTAAAGGCGTCTTATTTGTTGTTGCAGCTGGAAATGAAGCTTTAGAGCATTGGAGCGGAAACTTTAAAGATGAAGATGGCGATGGCTTCCATGAATTTTATTTAAAAGATGAAACTAATGAGTTCTTAGCTTATAAAGGCTCTATTATAAGAGTTTTTTTAAGCTGGAATGATTGGCCTTATTCAAATATAGATTATGATCTTTATCTTTTAGATGAATCTTCCAATTTAATAGCTTACTCCAATAATCCTCAAACTGGTTTTCAACCGCCAATTGAAGAAATCCTCTTTGTTTCGCCTAAAACTAGCGTTTACAGGATTGTAATTGAAAAAACCGGGGGAGAAGGAAATGCTAAGCTTCATTTATTCAATTTTGATTTTAATTTAGAGCATTACGTAGAATCTGAAAGCTTAACTTGTCCAGCTGAAGCTAAAGGAAGCTTAACTGTTGGTGCGGTTTTCTTTGCTACAAAAGATATAGAAAGCTTTAGTTCAAGGGGACCAACAGATGATGGAAGAATTAAACCTGATTTAACCGGGCCTGATGGTGTATCAACTTCTTCATATGGTTTATCAAACTTTTTTGGAACATCAGCTTCCGCTCCTCATGTGGCTGGTGTTGCAACCCTTTTATTAAGCGTTAACCCAAACCTTGCTCCAGATCAAATTCAATCAATTTTAGAAAAAGGCGCAATTGATAAAGGCGCTCTTGGAAAAGATAACATTTATGGATCAGGCGTAATAGATGCCTTTAAAGCATATAATTTAATTAAGGAAAAAAGAACCTTAGAAATTCATGCACATTCAATAGGCTTTCAATACCCTAATGAACCTTCAGAAGAATTGGATGTTGAAATTATGGTTAATTATGTAAGCGATGGTTTAACTCGAAATGAAATTGTGAAACCTATATCAAAAATTCTCGTTGATTATGGAACTGAAGCTTCTTTAAAAATAATTTCAGAATTAACTAACTATTCTTTGGTTGAATGGGATGATTATGGAATCGGTAGAGTTAAAACTCAAGAATTAAAATTATTTATGAATGAAGATAAAATTGTTATAGCTTATTTTAAACTGCTGGAGGCTTTTAATGCGAGTAAAAAAGCTATTTTAACAATTCATGCGCATTCAAATGATTTTCAATACCCTAATGAACCTCCTAACGAGGTTAAAGCTAAAATTTTAATTAATTATTTTGAGGATGGTTTAGAAAAAAGCGTTGAAAAAGAACCTATATTTCAAGTTTCAGCTGACTATAATTCAATAGCTAAGTTAACTGTTACTTCAATTCCATCCGGATTTTCTTGGCTTGAATGGGATAACTATAGATTTGGAAGAACAAGCTCAATAAACCTAACAGTTTTTGTTGACGAGGAAAAAACTCTTATAGCTTACTTCAAGCCTGAAATAGAAGAAACAAATATGCAAAAGGATTTCTCTTTATCTATTTCTCCTCAAACCCAATTTTTCTTTCCAGGACAAACAATTAACTATACAATTTTTGTTTCATCTATAAATGGTTTTGACTCAGAAGTAACCTTTAACGCTTTTGATTTACCTCCCAACTCAACAGCCCAATTTTATCCTCAATTAATAAAACCAAACGCTTCAACAACCCTGATGCTACGTACATCTCCAGTTACACCTCCCGCATTATATACAATTCGCATAATCGCATCAAGCAATGATAATATAGTTAAATCGATTGAGGCGCATTTAGAGCCAGCTGTAATTCCAAGTTTTAAACCTGAATCCATTATAAGCAGCTTTATTATAATAATTATATTTCATATAATTTCATTAAGGAGGAGAAGAAAACTATGAAAATTGTAATTATTGGCAATGGGCCTTCAGGTGTAAAAGCAGCTGAAACAATTAGAAAATTTGATGATAAATCTGAAATAATATTGATATCTGAAGAAAAACATTCATTTTATTTTAGAAGAAATTTACCTTGGTTTATTGCTGGTAGATTTCCTGAAGAAAAACTTATAGCTAAAAAACATGAATTTTACTTAAAAAATAACATTAACCAAGTTTTAGGTAAAACAGTAGAGAAAATTTTTGTAATGGAAAAGGAAATCTTGTTGAGTTCAGGAGAAAAAATAAAATATGATAGGTTGCTGATCGCTTCAGGTGCTGTCCCAATAGCAGGTGGATGGAAAAATCTAAATTTAAAGGGTATATTTACTTTAAGAGCCTTAGATGATGCTAAAGCCATTAAAGAGTATGGGGAAAGCTGAAGAAGCCGTAATTATTGGGGGAGGGCTGCTTGGATTAAACATGGCTGAAGTATTTTCTGAAAAAGGTTTAAAAGCTCACATTCTTCAAAGAGGTTCAAGGCTTTCGCCTCAAATGTTTGATTTTGAAGTTTCAAATTTTATAAAATCTAAATTAGAAGAAAAAAATGTTGAAGTTAACTTTAATGAGGAATTAATTGAAATTAAAGGAAAAAACGGAGCGGTTTCAGAAGTGGAAACATCTAAAGGAAGGAGAATAAGTTGTCAATTATTAATTGTGGCAATAGGTGTAACACCTGCAATAAAATTTCTTAAAGAAACTGAAGTTAAGACTGATAAAGGTGTTTTAACAAATGAATATATGGAAACGAGTGTGCAGAGTGTTTATGCTGCAGGGGATGTTGCTCAAGTTTATAACTCCATAAAAAATCAATATTTAACTTATACTTCTTGGGCTTCAGCATTAGAGCAGGGAGAAATAGCAGGCTTTAATATTGTCAATCAAAACAAGAAAAGTTATTTAGGAGTTCCATTAAATACAGAGTTTATTTTCGGCATTCCTGTAACTTCAATAGGATCACCAAATCCACCTGATGAAAGCAAATATAAATTTTTAATTAAAAACGAGTTAGATAAAGGTTTATATTTAAAGCTTGTTTTGGATAATAAAAAAATTATCGGCGGTCTGCTTGTTGGAAAAACTGAAAAAGCAGATTTAATTAAGGAGTTGATCAAACAACAAGTTAATATAACTGGATATGAAGAAGACCTTCTTGAAGAGAAATTTGAAGAAATATTAAAAGAGAAAGAAGGAAGAAATTAATATGAGTAATAATGAAGTAATAGAAGTTTTAAAATTAGAAAATGAAAGCGAATTAACTAAAATAGCAGCAAACATCATTAGAGTTTTAACAGTTTATTATGGTGTATGCTGGAGAACAGAGCTTCCAGAAGATTTAATGAAATTTTATAAATCTATGAATTATGAACCTTTAAATTTAGATTTAATGGATGAAGCGGTTAATTATCTTGAAGCTAAAGGCGTTGTTAGCATAGAGTATAGAAAAAGAGGCGAGCTTTTAAACAAAAATGTTTATGTTGATAAACTTATTAAATTAAGAGATTTTAATGCAGCTATTAAAGCGCTTCAAAAAGATGAAGTTTTCATTAAATATCGTTTTAAAAGAGCTGAAAGCATTAGGAAGGTTTTAAGCAAAGAATAAATCAAGTTTATACCTTTACTTTAATATCTTTTATTATGCAATTTTTTCCTTCAGCTACTTCAACATCCCTGCTTTGGCATCTTAAACATTTAAGTTGAAGAATAAGCTCTGGCCACTCAGAGTTAATTAACGAATCAGCTTTTATAACGGTTTCATATCCACAGTTTAAACATTTTAACTTTACTGGAATATAATTAATTTTAAATTTAGCGCCTTCAATAATAGTTTTTTCGGATAAAATCTTGAGAGAAAAAGTTAATTGTTCTGAATTTAACATTGTTAATGCCCCTATCTCTAAATTTACTTCAGTAACGCGTTTAGCATTATGTTTTTCAGCAACTTTAATTACGCTTTCTATTATTGTTTGAGCTGTAGAAAACTCATGCATTATTTTTCCCTTTTAAACTTTTAAAATTAAGGATACCCCTCATTTAAACTTAAAATTTAAGCACCTCAAGATAAATCTTTATTAAAAACTATTTATCCACCATTCAAATCTATGCTTAAATAATTTAAAAATCAAGTTTTTAAAAAATTATTAATGTTATAATGTGAGGTTAAAGTTTTGAGCAAATTTATTTTTGTTACTGGAGGCGTTATGTCTGGAATAGGCAAAGGAATAGTTACCGCTTCTATCGCTAAAATTCTTCAAGTAAGAAACTTTAAAGTTACTGCTGTTAAGATTGATCCATACCTAAATGTTGATGCTGGAACTATGAATCCAATAATTCATGGAGAAGTTTTCGTTACCGAAGATGGCGGAGAAATAGATATGGATTTAGGAACTTATGAACGTTTTTTAGATGTTAACTTATCTAAAGAGCATAATTTAACTACTGGAAAAATCTATTTATCTGTTATAGATAAGGAAAGGCAAGGAGAATACTTAGGTAAATGCGTTCAAATAATTCCCCATATTACTGACGAAATTAAAACAAGAATTAGGTCTATAACTCAGAAAAATGGTGTAGATGTTATTGTTACAGAAATCGGAGGAACAGTTGGAGATATCGAGGGGCAACCTTTTCTTGAAGCTGCTCGTCAAATGAGAATTGAAGAAGGCTTAAATAATGTTTTATATGTTCACGTCACTTTAGTTCCAGTTTTAGATGTTGTTGGGGAACAGAAAACTAAGCCGACTCAGCATAGCGTTCAAGAATTAAGAAGAATCGGTATTCAACCAGATATAATTATTGCTAGAAGCAAAAAACCTTTGCTTAATGAACCTAAAAGAAAAATAGCTTTATTTTGTAATGTTGAGGAAAGAGCTGTGTTTACAGCGCCCGATGTTAAATGCGTATATGAATGTCCCCTAATCTTTGATAAACAAGGAATGGGCGACTTTATTTGCGAGAAACTTAATTTACCAAAGCGAAAACCTGATTGGTCTTTATGGGAAAAAATCATTAATCGATTTTTAAACCCAGCATATGAAGTGAAAATAGCTTTATGCGGGAAATATGCTGAGTTAGCTGATTCTTATGTAAGCGTTAATGAAGCTTTAAAGCATGCTGGAGCAGCATGCAACGCGAAAGTTACAATCGATTGGATAGAAACTGAAATTTTTGAGGAAAACTCCTCAAATCTTAAAATGCTTCTTCAATATGATGGAATATTAGTGCCAGGAGGGTTTGGTTCTAGAGGAACTGAAGGAAAAATTAAAGCTATAGAGTTTGCTAGGATGAATAATATTCCCTTTTTAGGTATATGTTTTGGTTTTCAACTTGCAACGGTAGAGTTTGCAAGGCATATAACTCTTAAAGATGCTAATAGTACTGAAATAAACCCTAATACACCTCATCCTGTAGTAGATTTAATGCCTGAACAAAAAAACATAAGTTATAAAGGTGCTACAATGCGTTTAGGCGCTCATGAAATAGTTATAAAACCTGGAACCTTAGCTTATTCTCTTTATAAATCCACTTTAACCACAGAAAGACATAGACATAGATATGAAATAAATCTAGAATATGTTCCAATTCTTGAAAAGCATGGATTAGTTTTTTCCGGAATAAGTAAAGATGGAAAACGAATGGAAATTCTTGAATTACCATCAAACCTATTTCATTTTGCAACTCAATTTCATGCCGAATTTAAATCTAGACCAGAAAAACCTTCCCCTCCATACTATGGTTTTATTCTTCATGCTCTTAAAAGAAAATTAAGCTTAAAGGCTCCTGTAACGCAAATTTAACTTTTTTCTTGCGGAGAAATCGAAATATAAAGAATATTGCTTCCTCTAAGCACTAAGCTTCCTAAGCTTGCAGCAAGCTCTCCATTTCTATACTCTTTAGCATCCTCTAAAACAATATTCATGTATCCATCGCAATTAACCATTTTCCCCTCGTATTCAACGCCATTTTTTAGTTTAATGCATACTCTATCGTTAAGTTTCTTTAAGAGAAGGTTTAAGGGTTTTTTTGAAGGTTCCAAGTTTTCCTCCTTCCAAAAATCTGGTTTTTCATTTTAATATAAAAACCTTTCTGCTTTTTAATATTTAGTCTTTAAAATGTTTTAGCAGTATTTAATATAATTTTCTATTTTGAACATTTCAAAACTTATACAAGGAACGTTTATTTCTTTTTTAACCTTTATAAACTCAATTTTAATCTTTATGGAAGCTTTAATTCTTAAAAAACCAAGCTTTAAATTAGCTGAAGAAACTATTGATAAAGCAGCTTTAAAAGAAACAATTATTATAGTTGGAAAATGCAAAGTTAACTATAAGGGAAGAGCTGAATCTACGCTTGAGTTTGGGGAAAGAATCGTTTTAATAAAAAAAGATGGCGCCTTATTAATTCATAGACCTACAGGCTATCTTCCTATAAACTGGCAACCTTCAAAATGCATTTTTCAAGCTTTCTCAAATGATAAAGAGTTAAAAATTAAAAGCGTTAGAAAAAACATTAAAGAAGAAGTAACCATAGTATTTTCTGAAATTTTGTTATTAACTGTGTTGAACCTAAAAGATGAAGGAGAATTTAATTTATATGCAAGCGAGGAAGATATGAAGAAAGCTATAATTTTAAAGCCTGAATTAATTGAGGAAGATTTTAAAATAGTTGATTTTGAAAAAAAGGTTGAACCGGGATTTATAGATGTTTATGGGATAGATAAAAAAGGAAATTTAACAATTATTGAGATTAAACGTGGAACTGCTGGAAAAGAAGCTATAATGCAATTAATAAAATATATTAACGCTGTATCAAAGTTAACTTCAAGAAGTTTACGCGGCATTATTGCTGCTCCAAAACTAGCTAAAAACACTGGTAAACTTCTTGAAAGTTTTAATATAGAGTTTAAAAGGTTAAATCCTAAAATTTGCTCTTTAATAATTAAAAGTGAAAAAGATGAAAAGCATAGTTTAAAAGAATGGCTTTAAATTTTTCACTTTACATTTATATATTTATATTATTGATTCTTTAAGTTTTTTATGGTAAGCGTTTATGATTGAAGAGAAAAAAAAGTATGAATCTATAGAGGATATTCCAGGAATAGGCCCTGCTACAGCGGAAAAACTTAAAGAAGTTGGTTTTCATACGGTAGAGTCTCTAGCTACAGCAACCATTAAAGAGCTTGTTTCTGTTGGAATAGGCGAAAAACAAGCTGCAAAAATAATTGCGGAAGCTAGAGGCAGCATAGCGCTTAACTTTGTAAGAGCTGATGAATTAATGAAAATGAGAAAAAACGTTTTAAAGCTTTCTACAGGCAGCAAAGCCTTAGATGAATTGTTAGGTGGAGGAATCGAAACTCAAACTATTACAGAATTTTATGGAGAATACGGCGTTGGAAAAAGCATTTTATGCCATCAACTTGCAGTTAATGTTCAGCTTCCAATTGAAAAAGGGGGATTAAATGGAAGCGCCCTTTATATAGATACAGAGCAAACTTTCAGGCCTGAATGGATTGTTAGAATGGCTAATTATTTAGGGCTTGATTCAGATCAAGTTGCTCAAAAAATCATTTATTCTGAAGCCTATAACAGTGACCATCAAATTCTCATTCTTGAAAAATCTGATAAAATTATCAAAGAAAATAACGTGAAACTTATAATAATCGATTCTTTAACAGCGCATTTTAGAAGCGAATATTTAGGTAGAGAAATGTTAGCTGAAAGACAACAAAAATTAAACAGTCACATGCATAAATTAATTAGATTAGCTAGAGCTTTTAATGCAGCTGCTGTTGTAACAAATCAAGTTATGGCTAAACCTGATCAATTTTTCAGCGTAGGAGTAGAACCTGTAGGAGGGCATGTAGTTGCGCATACATCGCATACAAGACTCTTTTTAAGAAAAACAACTGGTCAAATTAGAATAGCCCGTTTAGTTTCAAGCCCATATCTACCTGAAGGAGAAAGAGTATTTAAAATAACTGAAGATGGCATAACTGATGTTTCTGAAGAGGATCAATTTAAAAAAAGGAGGTAAACCTTGATTAAACAAGATGTTCAAAAATTTTTTCAATTAATCTCAAATAAAAACTTTAAGGAAGCTGAAGAAGCACTTGAACAAATAAAAGATAAACTTGAAAAATCTCCTGAAAACTTTGGTTATTTGAAAGCCTTAGAAGGACTAATATTAACTTTTAAATCTGATGATGAAAAACTTTACTTAAAAAAATTGATGGAAACTAAAGATGAAAAAGAATTAAATCGCCTAAAAAATGAGTTTTCTACTCATGTTAAAAATGAGCTCCATGGAGAATACGATAAAGGATACTTTAAAGCCCTTTTAGAATACTTAAACTTTCTTAAAAAAGGTTAAAGCTTAACCTTTAGTAAGGTTTTAAAGTATAAAGCAGAATCCAAGTTAAAGCCCAAATAAAAATGTATGTTCCTAATCCTAAAATTACTCTTCTATACTTGCCTTTAAGCTCTTCCTCGCTAAAACGAAAGACCCCCCTAACTACGCCGTAGGAAAACGCATAAATTATCGCCATTAAAACTAACCCAATAGAACCTTTAATTTGGAGAAAATAACATAAAACTCCAGCAAATATTGCTAAACCAAATCTAAACCAATATACAAAAGTGGTTGGTTTAAAACGTTTAACTTTGGCAAACTCCTTTTTACTTTCCAAAATTTAAAACTCTCCTTGATTTTTGTAACTTTATAATTTCAACTTTAGAAATTAAAGCTTTATGGTTTTAAACTTGGTGAAGCAAATTTGTTTATAATAGAAAAAAAGAAAACTATGACAAGCTATGATGTTTCAGCAATAGTTAAAGAGTTAAAAGAGAAAATTATAGGTAAAAAAATAGAGAACATTTATCAATTAAACGAGAAAACTTTTCTATTTAAATTAAAACCCGCTCAAACCAATTTGCTTATTGAAGTAGAACGGAGAATTCATCTTACAAACTTTGAGTTAAATATACCGAAGGAGCCTACAAGCTTTTGCAAAAGTTTAAGAAGCTATATTAGAGGAGGCATTATTGAGGATGTAACGCAGCATGAATTTGAGAGAATTGTAATTTTAAAGTTACGAGGTAAAAATGAAAGAAAAATTTTGGTTGCAGAGCTTTTTAAAAGAGGAAATTTAATTCTATTGAATGAAGAAAATAAAGTTATTTTAGCTCTTTATTATGCTAAAATGAAGGATAGAGTTATTATTCCTAAAGCTGAATTTAAACCTCCTCCATCTACTGGAGTTTCCCCATCAAATTTAAGTTTAAACGCTTTAAAAACTTTTGAAAATGAGTCTTTAAAAGATGCTTTATTAAAAACTTTAGCTATTGGCATACTATATGTGAAAGAAATTTTGGCTAGAGCTGAATTAAATGAAAACATTAAAGTAAATGAGCTTTCAAATAAAAAATTGGAAAGAGTAATTTATGAAGCTAAAAATTTAGATTCTAAACTTGAACCTTGCATTGTGAAAGATGTTAATGGTGAATATATTGATGTTACACCTTTTCCATTAAAAGTTTATTTAAACTTTGAAAAAGAATTTAAAAAAAGCTTTAATGAAGCTTTAGATGAATATTTTTCTAAGTTAACTATTGAGGAAGCGGGGTTTAAACAAAAAATTGAGCTGGAAAAGAAGATTCAAACGCTTAAAAATTTACTTGCAAAACATGAAAAAAAACTTAATAAATTAAATGAAGAATTAAAAAAAGCTAAAGAAAAAGCTGAAGCAATATATTTATGCGCAAATGAACTAAAACAAATTAAAGAATTGATTTTAAAAGAAAGAAATCTAAAAGCTAGCGATGAAATTTTAACGTTTATAAAAAATAATTTTCCATTAGTCAAGAATTATATCGAGAGATTAGATTTAAAAAATTTAGTTGCAACTTTAAAAGTTAATCAAGAAATTTTTTTTGTAGATTTAAAAATTAACCCTTTTGATGAAGCTTCAAAATATTTTAAAAAAGTTAAGAGTTACGAGGAAAAATTAACTCAAATTAAAAATTTAATTGAGAAAACAAAACTTGAAATCGAATCTACAAGCAAAAGTTTACCATCCCTAACAAAACCTATAGAATTAAAAAAGAAAAAAGAGAAAAAATGGTTTGAAAAATTTAGATGGTTTAAATCTTCAGAAAACTTTTTAGTTTTAATTGGTAAAGATTCAAGCACAAACGAGCTTTTAATTAAACGTTACACAAATATTAACGATTTAATTCTTCATCCAGAGTTTCATGGAGCACCCTTTGCCGTTATAAAATGCGAAGGAGGAACTCCTGGAGAGGCCACAATTAAGGAAGCTGCTATAGCTGCTGCATCATATAGTAAAGCTTGGGCTTTAGGTTTAGGTGCAGTCGATGCATATTGGGTGAAACCAGAACAAGTAACCAAAAAACCTCCTTCAGGCCAATATATTGAAAAAGGCATGTTTATGATTTATGGTCCTAGAAATTATGTTAGAGGAGTTGAGCTTAAACTTTCTATAGGAGTTATTAAAGAAGATGAAGAGTTAAAAATTGTTTCTGGGCCATCTTCCGCAATTAAGAAAGTTGCCTTAACATTTGTTGAAATAGCTCCAGGTGAATTTAAATCTAAGGATTTAGCGAAGCAAATTCTTCAAAAACTTGTTGAAAAAGCTCCAGAAAAAATCAAAGAAAAAATTAAATCCTTAAATTTAATTGATATCCAAAGTTTAATACCTGCTGGTAAAGGAAAAATTATAGGTTAAACCTAAAAAGAGGAAGTTAAAATGATTGAAAAAAAGAAGATTGAAGTTAAAGTTAAGGATGTTATGTCAACGCCTGTTGTTACAGTAAACATTAATGCTTCCATAGATGAAGTGGCTTCTTTAATGATTAAAGAAAACATTGGAAGCGTTATTGTTATTGATGAGTTTGAAAACCCTATAGGAATAATAACTGAAAGCGATTTAGTTAAAAAAGTTGTTGCAAAAAATATTCTTCCAAAACAAGTTAAAGCTTTAGAAATAATGAGTAAACCTTTATTTACCGTAAATAAAGAAGAGGAGTTAACTGAAGTTGCTAAAAAAATGAGAAGATTAAATGTAAAGCGTTTTCCAGTTATGTTTGAGGGAAAGCTTGTTGGAATAATTTCAAACAAAGATATTCTTGAAATAACTCCCACTCTTATAGATGTAATTATGGAGAAAAGCGATGTTTTTCCTGTTAAAAGCGAGAAACCTTTAATTGGAAATTGCGATTTATGCGGTAACTGGTCTGAAAACTTAAAGCTTCATGAAGGAAAGCTTTTATGCGAAGATTGCTTAGCTGATTTAAGCAAGTAGGATTAAAATTGACTGGAACAATAAACATTTTAAATGCTAAAATTTTATTGAGGGATGGTCTTTTTGAGGGAGGAATTCACATATGTTTTGGTAAAATAAAAAAGATTGGACGAAAAACTAATTTGCCTAAAGCTGAAGAAAACATTAATGCTAAACGTTTAATAGCTTTACCTGGGCTTATTGACGCTCATGTGCATTTAAGAGATTTAAATTTATCCTATAAAGAAGATTTTTATACAGGTACATGTGCTGCATCTGTAGGAGGTTTCACAACAGTTTTAGATATGCCTAACACTTTTCCTCCAACCGATTCTATTGAAAGATTAAAAGAGAAAATTGAGTTAGCGAAAAATAAAATAATTGTAAATGTTGGTTTTCACGCTCTACCGCCTAAAAACCCTGAAGAAATAGATGATATGGTAAAGCTTGGTGTAAAATCATTTAAACTTTACTTCAACCTTTTTAAAGATGAAGATTTAAAAAATAACGCATTAAAAGAAACATTAAAAAAATGTGCTTTATTAAATGTTCCTTTAACTATTCATGGAGAAGATGGAGAAAAAATAAATAAAATAAAAAATTTTCTTTTGAAAAAGGGAAAAAAAGATTTGTATAGTTTCCTTAAAGCCCACTCTAAAGAAATAGAAGTATCCGGAATAAAAAAAGCTTTAAACTTGATTAAAAAAGAGTTTAAAAACGGTAAAGCTTATTTTTGTCATGTCTCAACTTTGAAAAGCCTTAATGAAATAAAGAAGAATAAGTTTTTAGTTGAAGTTTCACCTCATCACCTTTTCCTAACTAAAGAAAAACTTTTAAGGTTAAAAGGGATCGCTTTAACTTTGCCCCCTTTAAGAAGCAAGTTTGAAGCTGAAGCTTTATGGAAGAAAACTATCAAAGGTTTTGTTGATGTAATAGCTAGTGATCATGCCCCACACACAATTGAAGAGAAAATTAAAGAGAATTATTGGGAGGTTTCTCCAGGAATTCCAGGTTTAGAAACAACTTTACCCCTTCTTTTAACTAAAGTTAATCAAGGAGAGATTTCTCTTCAAAAACTTGCAGAACTTTTAGCTTATAATCCATCAAGAATATTTAATTTAAGGCTTAAAGGTGAATTAAAAGAAGGCTTTAATGCAGATATAACATTAATAAATTTAAAGAAGCATTTTAAAATTGAAAGCGAAAAATTCTTTTCTAAAGCTAAATATTCCCCCTTTAATGGTTTTAAATGCGTTGGTAAACCTGTTAAAACCATTGTTTCTGGAAAATTAGTTATGGAGGATGGAGAAATAATAGCTGAGAAAGGAAGCGGTTTTATAATTGGAGAGAAAACGAATGAAGTTTCTAGTTGATGGAATGCTTGGAAAGCTTGCTAAATGGTTAAGGTTGATGGGTTACGATGCTAAATACTCGATTTTTCCAGATAAAACCTTAATAATTGAAGCTGCAAAAGAAAATCGCATATTATTAACTTCAGATATTGCTTTATATAGAGAGGCGGTAGCTCGGGGCATTGAAGCTTATCTTGTTAAAGGAAAAAATGAAGCTGAAAGAATTGCTGAGCTTGCTGAAAAGTTTAATTTAAAAATAGAGGTTAACGTTGAATCTTCAAGATGCCCTTTATGCGGTTCTTTACTAAGGAAAGTTGAAAAAATGCTTGTTAAAGGGAAAGTTCCAAATCAAACCTTCAACTTTTACAATGATTTTTGGGTTTGCATAAATCAAAACTGCAGAAAAATTTACTGGCAGGGTAGCCATTGGAAAAAAATAAATGAGGTTTTGCTTCAAGCTAAAAAATTAACCGTAAACGCTAAAAAAGGGAAGTAACCAAAAATAATAGCAGGAGTTGATTTTCATGCTTAATTTCTCCTTAGAAGATGGAGAGTTTCTTGTTAAAGTTGCGCGGGAAGCAATTAAAACCTGGCTTAAATATAAAAGAAAGATATCTTTTATGAAGGATGCGCCTGAAAAAACAAAGCAAAAGTATGGGGTTTTCGTTACATTAACAAAAGCTTACACTCATGAGCTTAGAGGCTGCATAGGTTATCCTCTCCCAATCAAACCTTTAATTGAAGCAACAATTGAGTCAGCTATTGAAGCTGCTACTGAAGACCCAAGATTTGAACCTGTAACTTTAGATGAGTTAGAATCAAGCATAGTGATTGAAGTTAGCGTTTTAACTCCTCCAGAAGTTATTGAAGTTGAAGAACCAATTGATTATCCTAAAAAAATAGTTATTGGGGAGGATGGATTAATTGTTGAAAGAGACTTCTTTAAAGGCTTGCTTCTTCCTCAAGTAGCTGTAGAATGGAATATGGATGCTGAAGAATTTTTAAGCAACTGTTGTTTAAAAGCGGGTTTGCCGCCGGATGCTTGGTTAAGCAAAAATGTTAAAATAAGCAAATTTCAAGCAATTATTTTTGCTGAAGAAACTCCCGGTGGCAAAATTGTTAAAAGAACCATAAAAAAAGAATGCTCCTCTTCATAAACCTTTATAGCTTCTTTCATACATTCTTCTTAAAGTCCATCTAACAGCATTCGTTAATTCAGTTAACCTTTTTTCATCACCAAAATTTTTTATTAAAATTCGCTTAACAAAGCCATTTTCATCCTCTATGACATAAGAGAATGCTTCCTTCTCGTTTAGCTTTCCAGATTTAACAGCTTCATCATCTTTTTTACTTATTGGTTCAAGAACTTTAGCTATTAAAAAAGCTTTTAATGGAGGAGAGTTCACATCAAACTTTATATAAGGATCCAAATTTAACGTTAAACTTTTTTCTTCAACTATTAAATCTCCTAAATGTACTCCATCCACAGTTTTTATTGAAGTAACTTTTTGAGGAGCAGCTTGAGGAAGCGGCTGTATTTCTTCAACTTTAGGCACTTCAACTTTTTTAAAGCTTTTTTCAGTTAAATATTCATCAATTATTTCGGCAAGCGCCTTTAAATTTGAAGACTCTTCATTTAATTCATTAATTTTCTTTTCTAAAAAAGATTTTAATTTAGCCAGTTTTTTTACTATGTCCTGTTCTTCCATTTTTTCACGCAGCTTTTCCTAAGCGAACCCTTTAAACTTCACTAAATTATTTTACAACTAGAAATATTTATTTTTATATTTAATGTTTAACGTAAAATCAAAAAGGTGAATCTTAAATAAATTTAAGATTAAATGTGTGAATTTTTTAAAGAATTTTTTTATTGAGGGAAAATTAAAATGCTTAATGAAGAGTTTACGGATTCAACGAAAATTTTTGAAGGCAACTTTACTGGAAAAAAAGTTCAAATTAGAGGTTGGCTTCATAATAAACGATCCAGCGGAGGCATTCAATTTCTTTTAGTTAGAGATGGAGGAGGTTTAATTCAATGTACTTTAAGAAAAGGCGTTGTGGATGATGAAGTTTTTAAAAGAATAGAAAAGCTTCCTGTAGAATCTACCGTTATTATAGATGGTATTGTTAAAATGGATTCAAGAGCTCCCAGAGGCTTTGAAGTAATTGTGGAAAATATTAGGGTTTTTCATTCTGCTGAAGAAAACTATCCTATAGCTAAGAAATATCATGGTCCAGAATTTCTTCTTGATAATCGCCATTTATGGATTAGAAGCGAAAAAATGCAGGCGATTCTTAAGGTTAGAGATTCCTTTTTAAATGCTGCTATTGATTGGTTTAGGAGTAATGGTTACACAAGCGCTCATATGCCTATATTAATTACAGCTGCTTGCGAAGGAGGCGCAACACTTTTTGAAGTTAAATACTTTGATCAAAAAGCTTATTTAACTCAAAGTTGGCAGCTTTATGCTGAGGCTGCCATCGCCAGTTTAGGCAAAATTTATACTATAGCCCCATCTTTTAGAGCTGAAAAATCTAGAACAAGAAGGCATTTAACTGAGTATTGGCATTTAGAAGTTGAATTACCCTGGTGCGATTTAAATGAGTTAATGGATATCCAAGAAAAGTTGCTTAGCTTTATTTGCGAAAGAGTAGCTAAAGAAAAAAGTTATGAATTAAAACTTTTAGGGAGAAACCCTGAAGAATTAATGCGCATCAAACCTCCATTTCCCAAAATTACTTATGATGAAGCTGTGGAAACGCTTAAAAAAGATGGATTAGATTTTAAATGGGGCGATGATTTTGGATATGAACAAGAAAGTAGGTTAACCTCTAAATTTAATATGCCCTTTTTTATCACTCACTTTCCAAAAACCGCTAAAGCTTTTTACCATAAGTTAAACCCTGAAAGACCTGAAGTAACTTTATCGGTTGATTTGCTTGCTCCTGAAGGTTATGGTGAAATTACTGGTGGAGGCGTAAGAATAGAGGATTATAATGAGCTTCTTGAAAGAATAAAAGAAAATGGATTGAATCCTAAAGATTATCAATGGTATCTCGATTTAAGAAAGTACGGTTCAGTACCGCATGCCGGTTTTGGAATGGGTGTTGAAAGAGTTATCGCATGGATATGCAAGCTCAACCATATCAGAGAGGCTATTGCTTTTCCAAGATTAATAAACAGGATTTATCCTTAAAATTATTTTTCTTCAGAAAGTTTAAATTCTTCATGAAGCGCATTAACTGCTTTAGGGCCATCCAACTCCTTTACGATAAAAGATATATTAAGTTCTGAGGAGCCTTGAGCTATCATTCTAACGTTTACTCCTTTCTCAGCTACCGCTTTAAATACTCTTGCTGCTACTCCAGGCGTTCCTTTCATTCCAGCTCCAACAACAGCTACTATACAAACATCAGATTCTGATGAAACCTCTTTAACAATTTCACCATCAAGCAGGTTTAACTCAAGCAAGTTAACCGCTTTATTTAAGCTTTCTCTTGGAACAGCGAAAGAAATATTAACTTCAGATGAACCTTGAGAAATCATAAGTATATTTATTCCATTGTCTCCTAAGATTTTAAATACTCTAGCTGCTATACCAGGTGTTCCAACCATTTCGCTTCCAGAAACATTTATTAAACCCACTTCCTTAATAAAGGAAATAGCCTTAACAACCTCTTTAGGCTTAATTTTTTGCTCTTTAACTATTAATGTGCCTGGATCATTTAAGTTAAAAGCGTTTTTTATTCTAACGGGGATTTCAGCTTCAATTACAGGTTTTAAAGCTCTAGGATGGATAATTTTAGCGCCGAAATATGCTATTTCACTCGCTTCGGCATAAGATATCACTCTTATAGTTTTTGCTTTAGGTTCAATTTTTGGATCAGCAGTCATTAATCCATCAACTTCCTTCCAAAGTAAAACCTCATTAGCCTTTAGAGCTGCTGCTATTATTGTAGCTGTATAATCTGAGCCTCCCCTACCAAGCGTTGTTACTACGCCTTCAGGGGTGCATCCATTAAATCCAGCCACTATTGGAACAATATTTTCATTAAGCAAAGGCATTAAGTTGCTATTTAATTTTTGGGAACTTAAATTAAATAATGGTTTAGCATTTCCAAACTCATCATTTGTTATGATTCCAGCTTCGCATCCAGTAATCCACTTAGCTTTTAATCCTTCATCTTTAGCTACTGCGCAAATAATAGCGCAAGAAAGTTTTTCCCCAAAAGATAGTATAAAGTCTTCAGAGCGGGGAGTTAACTCTTTTAATCTAGCAATGCTGAATAAAGTTTCTTTTAATTCTTCAATTAAGCTTTTTAATTCTAAAGTTAAATCTTTCAGAATTTCCTTATTTTGAATGGTTTTTTCAGCTAAGTTTAAATGCAAATTTTTTAATTCATCTATAATTTTTTTTAGGTTTTCCCAATTTGAAAGGGATGCTTCCTTAGAAGCTTTAATCAACTCATCAGTTACTTTTGAAACGGCTGAAGCCACCACAATAACTTTATCCCCTTTATTTATGTAACTTTTAATTATTTCAATGATTCTTTTTATTTTTTCAGGTTTAGAAATTAAAGCGCCACCAAACTTCATTACAATTAGCATTTAGTCTTGTCCTCCCCTTATCTTTAACAAATTTAACTTTATATCTATTAAATCTCTGATTATCGCGCTTGCAGTTTCTTTACCTCCTGCTCCTTTTCCAACTATCGTTATTTCTCCAGAGTTTTCAGCATTAAATGTTACAGCATTTAAAGTTCCATTTACGCATAATGGATCCAAAATTGAAACTTCCGTGGGTTTAACACTCGCTTCATTATTTATTTCTCCAATCAACTTGATGTTTTTTCCTCTTTTTTTAGCTTCATTTATATCTTTTAAACTTACTTTTTTAATCCCTTCTATTTTAACATCCTTAATTGAAATTCTTTTATTCATAACCCAATTTGCTATTATAACAAGTTTGCAGGCAGTATCAATGCCTTCAACATCATAAGATGGATCTGCTTCAGCATAACCAAGTTTTTGAGCTTCCTTTAAAGCCTCCTCCATGGATAACCCCTTTTCATGCATTTTTGTAAGGATATAATTCGTTGTTCCATTTAATATTCCTTTAACTGAAAGAATTTTTTCACCAATTATGCATTTTTTAGCTAAATCAAGCACTGGCGTTCCCCCTCCTACAGCTCCGCTAAATCTTAAAAACACTTTATTGTAATTTGCTAAATCCATTAAAGCTGGTAAAGCTAAAGCTAAGGGTCCTTTATTGGCTGTTACAACATGAATGCCCTTTTTAAGTGCAGCTTCTATATTGTTTAAACCAGGCTGTCCATCCTTAATATTTGTTGGAGTTAACTCAACCATAACATCAGTTTCAACTTCATTAATTACATCAGTAGATTTTACACCTTTACATCCATATTCCTTATTTGAAGCAACTGTTCCCCCTTCCTTATCAGCTTTAAAGGCTAAAGTTAAATCCAACCCCTCAGGATTTATCAATGCTCCTCCCCGATCTACTATAGCAACAATTTCTGGTCGAAATCCATAACCTTTAATTAATTCTTTCTTTTTCTTCATTAAAGTTTCTGCAAGAGCTTTTCCTACGGTTCCAAATCCTACAATGATAATTTTCATTTAAAGCATTCCTTCTAAAACTTTTTTTAACTCCTCTATTTTTGGGGAGATTTTAACTAATGGCTCATTGTAAGTTTTAAGTATCACATCTGGATCTTTTAATCCATGCCCTGTTGTTATACAAACAATATTTTCATGTTTATCTATCTGATCGTTCTCTAAAAGTTTTTTTAAACCAGCTATTGAAGCTGCACTTGCCGGTTCAACAAATATTCCCTCTTTTCTAGCTAAAAGTTTTTGAGCTTCTATAATTTCATTATCACTAACAGTTTCCAGTAATCCCCTAGACTCCCTAACAGCTTTTAACGCCTTCTTCCAACTTGCAGGCGCGCCTATCTTTATTGCGGTAGCGATCGTTTCAGGATATGTAACAACTGAAATTTCATTTTTTCCTTCCTTAAAGGCTTTAGTTAATGGCGCTGCTTTTTCAGCTTGAATTCCAATCATTCTTGGAACCTTTGGAATTAACCCTAATTCTTTAAATTCCTTAAAACCTTTCCAAACCGCGCTTATATTTCCCGCATTACCAACAGGAAGTATAATTACATCAGGTGGGTTATAATTCAATTGACTACATATCTCCATAGCTAAAGTTTTTTGTCCTTCTATCCTAAATGGGTTAATAGAATTTAAAAGACAAATTTGCGGGTAATGCTTCACTAATCTTTTAACACTATCTAAAGCATCATCAAAATTTCCATTTACTTGAATTATTTTAGCGCCATGGATAATTGCCTGAACCATTTTTCCCAACGCAACTTTACCTTCAGGAACAAGAATAATACTTTTAATATTTGCTTTAGCCGCGTATGCAGCTAATGAAGCTGATGTATTTCCTGTGGAAGCACATGCAACAATTTTAACTTCATTCTCTAAAACTTTAGATATAGCAACCGTCATTCCCCTATCTTTAAATGATCCTGTAGGGTTTTCTCCTTCATTTTTCACAAGCAAATTTTTTGCATTAAAGAGTTTACATAAATTTTTGCATTCATGAAGCGTTGTTCCGCCTTCCCCAAGAGAAACAATTTTAGATGAATCTTTAATTGGTAAAAGCTCTTTATATCTCCAAACCGATAAACTACGTCTTTCAAATTTCTCTTTTGAAACGTAATTTTTCAATTCTTCCATATCATAGATAATTTCAAGAAGATCGTTGCATTTAGGACAATAATACTCAACTTTTTTAGATTCAAATTTAAACCCGCAGTTTATGCAATTAAAAAGGTAATCCAAAGGTTTTAGCACGCTCCAAATCTTGCCTTAATTACAACAAAAATCAAATTATATTTAAATTTTAAAACAAAACTTATATTTCTATACATTAAATAAATCAGTAATTATGAAAGTAAACTGCGATGGAATTTACTTTCATACTAATACCACAGTAGCTTTGAAATTTTAACTTTTTAAAGCGTTAAGTAAAGTTTTATGAAAAGATGGGGTTTTAGTTGCAATTAAATTAAACCCTTTTTTAACATCTTTTAAAGAAGCTTCAATAGGTTCACCGTTTAAGTTTGAAACTACGCCTCCAGCTTCTTCAAGAACGATTTTTCCAGCAGCAAAATCTACAATTCTTGCTTTTTCTCTTGCATCAATTACTCCATCTAATCTTCCTAAAGCTGTATAACAAAGCTCTAACGCTAAACTTCCTAAAACTCTAATTTTAAATTTTTTAAGTAAACTTGAAAGAGTTTTTAGCGATAATGTATTGCCATAAGAATATAAACTAATTAACGGTTTATCCTCTTCATAAAATAAGTTTTCCTTAATTTTCTCGTTATTATAATATGCGCCTTCTCCCTTAACAGCATAAAATATGTCTCCCCTCAAAATATCTTTAACAACACCTATAAATAAACTGCTTAACTGCGAATGTTCATTTTTGACTTTTCCAACAGCTATAGAAATAGAGTAAAATGGAATCGAATTAACAAAGTTTCTTGTTCCATCAAGAGGATCCACAACTATTATTAACTCCGGATTTATTTTTTCGCCTATCTTTTTAATTGGTGTTTCTTCGCTAATCAAATAGGCTTCTATACCTTCATTCTTTAAACTTTCCTCAATTTTTTCTTCAGCGATTAAATCAACTCTTCTAGTTAAATCAGAATCTTTTTGTTTCACAACAACTTTAGCTTCTTTGCTTTTTAAGCATTGTAAAACAGCTTCTTGAGCTTGATTAATTGCATAAAGTAAAGAATCTAAATAATTCATTTTAGCTTCAAAATTATCAACATGCTTCTTTAAATTAAAGTTTTCTTAAATTTAGTTTGGGATGCAGTTTTGGCTGGATGGGTTGTTTGGATAACTGGTTTACCAGGTTCAGGAAAATCTACGATAGCTAATGAATTGAGTAAAAAACTTAAAAAAACAAAAGTTCATTTTCAGCTTCTTTCAATAGAAATGGTTCGAAAAGCTTTAACTCCTCATCCATCTTATAACGAAGAGGAAAGAAGAATGGTTTATGCAGCTTTAGTTTTTGCGGCAGAACTTTTAACTAAAAATGGAATAAATGTTATTATTGATGCTACAGGAAATAGAAGAATGTATCGAGATAATGCTAGAAAAAGAATTGAGAAGTTTATGGAGGTTTATGTTAAATGCCCTTTAAAAATTTGCATGGAAAGAGAAAAGCGTAGAAGAAAGACTTATGGAGCGCCTAAAGGAATATATAAAAAAGCTTTAAGCGGTAAAAGCTCTACGGTTCCTGGTATTGGTGTGCCTTATGAAGCTCCATTAAAACCTGAGGTTGCAATTGATTCAGTTAAATTAAAGCCTGAAGAAGCTGCAGAAAAAATATTTAATGAAATTAAAGAAAGATGGGGGTAGCTTATTGCTAAATCGTGAAGAACTAGAAAAATATATTTCAACTCTTTATAAATCTAAAGTTAAAATTGAAGAAATATGTTTGTTAAGCGAGGGCAAAGAAAAAGAGGTTGGTGGTGAAGGCGTTAAAGCTTTTGGTTATGGAAAACCATACTTAATTAAGTTTAAAATTAATGAAGAAACAAAAGCTGTTGTGTTAGAAACGATGAAAAGCGATAGTTTTGGGCATGAATTCCCTTATGATAGAGCTCAATCCCTTTTGCTTGCTTTTTTAACCTATAATAAACTTCCTAAACATGCGAAAGCAATAGATGTTGGAGTTTTCACGAAAAATAATGAATTAATTTCGCTTGGAAATTATGATGAATTTTTTATTTTAATGAATAAGGTTGAAGGTACGCCATACTATAAGGATTTAGAAAGAATTCTTAAGGATAAGAGTTTAACTCAATTAGATGAGTTCAAGGCTGAGGCTTTATCAAATTATTTAATTGAAGTTCACTCTTTAAAGCTTGATGCCCCAAACCTTTACAAAAGAAGGCTTAGAGAGCTTTTTGGGCATGGAGAATGCATAATGGGGCTTATCGATAATTATCCAGGAAAATTCATCGAGAAAGAAAAATTCTATTTAATAGCTGAAAAATGTTTTAAGCATATTTGGAGGATTCGAGAAAAAACTTATCGTTTATGTCAAGTTCATGGAGATTTCCATCCATGGAATATTCTTTTTAGAGAAAAAACAGATTTTACAGTTTTAGATAGAAGCAGAGGAGAATGGGGTGAAGCTGCTGACGATTTAGCTGCAATGAGCATAAACTACCTTTTCTTTTCTCTTCAAGCATTTGGCGAGTTAAAAGGGGCTTTTGAAAAACTATACCTAAAATTTATGGAAAACTACTTAAATAAAACTGGTGATGAAGAAATTTTAAAAGTTATTCAACCCTTCTACGCTTGGAGAGCTTTAGTTTTAGCAAATCCAATTTGGTATCCAAATTTAAGTATAAACATTAGAGAGAAACTCTTTAATTTTATTTTCAACACTCTTGAAACTGAAAAATTTAATGTAAAAAACGTGAATTCTTATTTAACTTCAGCTTAATGCACATAAACAAGTGCCTTAAATTCTTCACTTAAATTTTCCATTATAAGCTTTAATAATTGATCTATGTTTTCTCCTGTTTTAGCGCTTATAAAAACAGTTTTAACCCCTAAAAATTTTCTTTTAACAATTTTTTCAATTTCCTCAAGTTTTTCTTTAGTAACTAAATCAATCTTATTTATGCAAATAATCATTTTTGAACTTGCACCTATACGCCTAAGTATTTGATCTGAAGTATTTATTTTTCTAGTTAATGTTTCAAACTCATCGCTTGCATCAATAAATAATAAAATTAAATCTGCATTTGCAATCTCTTTTAGAGTAGCATCAAATGCATCGAGAATTATTGGGTGCATATCTTCAATAAACCCTATTGAATCTATAAGAATAAAATTGAAATCGTTAATTTTTCTAGCGAATGTAGATAAAGTTGTAAAGGGGCCAAGCCCAACGCTTTTTGTTTCAGATGTTAACCTGTTGAAAAAAGTTGTTTTTCCACTTTGAGTATAACCTGCTAAAGCTACTATTGGATAACCTAATTCATGCCTTCTTTTGCGTAAAGCGCCCTTCTTAACTCTAATTTTTTCAAGCTTCTTTTTAATTCTGCTTATTCTTCGTTTAGCTGCTTTTTCATAATCGATGAACGGGTAATGTCCTGGGCCGCTCCATCCAACCTGCTCATCTATAATCCCTTTAAGCTTAAGGTATTCTCTACCCCAAGAATACGTATATTTAAGTTTGGCAAGTTTTATTTGAAGTTTAGCTTCGCTGCTTAAGGCTCTATTTTTAAAAAGCTCCAGAATTAATAGGTTTCTATCGATTACTTCTACATCATTTCCTAACTCCTTCTTAATTTTAAATGCTTGGGCGCTTGAAAGCGTATTGCAAAAAACTACAAGGTTCCCCTTCCTCTCCTTAATAGTATTCTTTAACTCATGAAGTTTTCCTTTTCCAATACAATAGGCACGATGAATGCTCCCTCTTTTTTGGACTATTTTTGTGATGATTTCGTATCCCAAAGTTTCAACCATCTCAGAAACTTCATCCATCCTTGAAGGTAATTTAGGCAACTTACATTCTACTATAACTGCTTTCATGCTCATGTCCTTTTCACAAAGCTTATCCAATAACTTAAATTACGAGTTATTCAGTTTACATTATCGTTTTTACTAAGACCTTTATATAAGCCTTACTTAAACCATAGGCTTTTGATTAACATATTTATGTTATGAATAAAGAGAATATAGCGCCTTACTAAATTAATCTTTAAGCCGAAAGCTTAGTTAAAGTTAAAAATTTAAATACAACTAGTAAAAACTATTCTACTATATAGTTAAAAATATCTTATAAAATTATTATTCCAAGGGAGAATAGAAATGATAGATCCATTTACAATGCTTATCTTAATAATAATTGCAGGGTTAGCTTTTAATTTATCTAATGGATGGCATGATGGGGCAAACTCAATTTCAGTAATTGTTTATACTGGTGGGTTAAAACCATACCCTGCCGTTATCATGTCCGCCATATTTAACTTTATAGGACCATTTGTCGTTGGAACTGCTGTTGCAAAAACAATAGGAACAGAAGTAATCCCTGAAGGAAAAATCACATCTTTATTAATTTTTGCAGCCCTTATAAGCGGTATAGCTTGGGATACTTTAACTTGGGTTTGGGGATTACCTATAAGCTCCAGCCATGCTTTAATAGGCGGGTTGGTTGGAGCTGGAGTAGCATCCTATGGTGTTTATGGAGTAAAATGGTATGGATTAATTGAAAAGATTATCATTCCCTTAGCTACAAGCCCATTAATTGGTTTATTTACAGGTTTTCTTGCTATGAAAACTTTATCTAAAATTTCAACAAAATTCAGCAACCCAAATAATATTAATAAATATTTTAATCATTCACAAATTCCTTTAGCTGTTTTTTTAAGCCTTAGCCATGGAGCTAATGACGCGCAAAAAACAATGGGTATAATCGCCATGATGCTTGCAATTTACTATGCTACGCCATTTCACGTTCCCGATTGGGTTATGATTGCTTGCGCCGCAACAATGGCCGTAGGAACTTATTTAAGTATAAAAATTTGGAGGATTGTGAAAACTTTAGGAGAAAAAATTACTTATTTAGAGCCTATTCATGGTTGCTCGGCAAATCTTTCAGCTTCATTAATTATTTTCCTAGCTTCTTTATTTGGTCTACCCGTGAGTACTACGCATGTGGTTACCTCATCTATTGCTGGTGTAGGTGTAGCTTCTGGTGTTTCAAAAGTTAACTGGCGAGTATTTAGGGATGTTATATTAGCTTGGGTTACTACACTACCCTTCTGTATGGGGTTTAGCGCCTTAACTTACTTTTTGCTTACAAAAATATTCTAATCTCTCAGCAATAGTTAAATAAATAAAAGAAGAATGTTTTAAATAACTTTTTCTATTCTGAGCCAAAAAGCATTGCTGAAACTCTAGCCATTATAACTTGAATTAAATCGCTGCTATCTTCAATTATGTCTGATATGCGTTCAATTGTATCAAGCAGGTCTTTAAGAAATATAAATAATGGTGTTTCAATTTGGTTTCCATACTTAAAATGAAGCTCCCTTCTTACTCTAAAGTATTCTTCATCTATTAAATGCTCTATTCGTTCAACTTCAAGTTTAAGTTTATACGCTTCATTAACATTTGTAGCAATTTTATTTATGCTTAAACTGTAGGCTTTTAACTCATTTATCATATTTTCAACTAAATTTGCATAGCTTTTTAAAAGTTCTTTAGGGGTTTTCCCTTTAGCATCAAGCTCAATAATTTTAAGAATTAATGTAGCATCTTTTATTAAACCAATAATCTTCTCATGTTTCCATAGTAACTGAAGCGTATCTTCTCTATCTATTGGTGGAAGTTTACCTTTTTGAAGTTCTATAGCTATATTTCTGGCTAAATGGTCGCATCCCTCCTCTATTAAAAATATTTTACCCATATTTTCATTAGCTTCTTTATCCTTTCCTTCGCTTATATTTTCTAAAAGCTCCTTAAACTCAAGTGTAGCCTCGTTAACTTTAGCTAAATGGTTTGAAAGAATTTTAAGAGCATTTATTCCTCCCTTTTTTGTTAACCAAATTAAAAGTTTTTCAGCCAACATTTTTCCCCTCAGAATTTTTCTTCTAATTATCCTATATACTTTATATAACTTTCTAAAATTATATTTAAACTTTTAAATAGGTTATTCCTCTTATGTAATAAAGTTTTCCATCCAATAAATTAAAATGCGTATGGAAGTGAATTAAGTGAATTTTTTAGCTTCTTTCTTTAACAAGAAAAAGGAAGAAAGCGCTTTAATGCGTTTGATTGAGAAACTTTCTGAAAACAAGATTGGAGAAATCGCATTAATAAAGCTTGAGCAATTAGCTGCTAAATCTGGAATTGATGAAAAACGTTTATTAACCCTTTATGTTAAAACGAAAAATATAGCTTATAAAAGGGTTTTTTCTAAAATTCCTTTCTCAGATAGAATTTTACTTCTACCTCAATGTTTAAGGCCTAAAAATTGCTCAGCATCTTTTAAAGAGTTTAGTTATGAATGTAAAAATTGTGAAAACTGCAAGCTTGGAGAAATAATTAATTTTGCTAAAAAATTAGGTTATAAAGGCATTTATCTTATTTCTGGGGGAAGCGTAGTTTCAAAAATATTTGAGAAAATAAAGCCTAAAGCTTGTATTGGAGTTGCTTGTTTAAAAGAATTAATGTTAGGAAGTTTTGTTGCTGAAAAGTTTGGAATTGTAACGCAATGTGTAGCTTTATCTAAGGATGGATGCGTAAATACTGAAGTTGAATGGAACGTTTTAAGAAAAATTATTGAGTCAAGGTAACTTTCCCTTAAATTTCTCTTTTTTGGTTCTTTTTCTAATCGTATTTTTGTTCTTCAGAGAAACATTTATATAGTAGTTTTGTACTACATAAATACAGAGGTGGAAAAAATGGAACAGCAAAAACCTACAATAGAAATAAAGAATGTAGTGGCATCCGGCGACCTAAAGCAACAATTAGACTTAGATACAATACTTAAATTCTCCCAAGGCGTTGCTTATAGGCCTCAAGAATTTCCAGGCATTATATACCGGTTAAAAAAACCTAGAACATCAGTTTTAATATTTAACTCAGGAAAAATAATTTGCACAGGAGCCAAATCAGAAAGGGAAGCTAAAAAAGCTATAATCAAAATTGTTGAAGCTCTTAAACAAAACGGTTTATTAATTCTTAATCAACCAAAAATAGAGATTCAAAATATTGTAGCTACAGGTGAGCTTTCTGGAAAAATAGATTTAGAAAAAACCGCTTTTATACTGGAAAAAACAATTTATGAACCGGATCAATTTCCAGCTTTAATTTATAGAATGGAGAAACCTGAAGTTTCGGCTCTTCTATTCGCTAGCGGAAAAATTGTTTGCGCTGGAGCAAAAAATGAAGAAGAAGCTAAATTCGCAATAACCTTCTTATCTGAAAGTTTGATGAGGAAAGGTGCCATTTCTCATGAAAAATTTGGAAATAAAGAATTGATGGAACCACAATTAATTCATGCTTAAAAATAAAAAATTGGAGGTGAAATTAAATGAGCAAAAAAGGAATTTTATTAGGAGCAGCTGGAATAGCAGCCGCAACAGCAATAGCCCTTATCTTAACCAGAAACAAGTTAAAAGCGAAATAAACAAAATAAACCCATAATAACCTTACAAACTTTTTATTTTTTTTTAAAAAGCTCTTTAAGAAGAGGATAGTATAGCCTTCCTCAATTCATTTAAACATTCCTTAACTTCACTTCTTTCAAAATCCATTAAATAAACTTTGATTTTCCTTTTATTCATTACGTTAATTAATTCTTCAATTAAAACTCCTTTTTCTTTACCTAAAACGCTACAGGTTGGGCTTCCTCTTTTACCTAAAAAACTAACAACTTTAAACCCATTTTTAGTATACTCCTCAATTAAATCTACTGTTGACTCAGCTATTTTCTTACAGCACTCTCTAAACTCTGGTGTATCAATATGATTTTTTGAAGTTTCACTTCGTACCAAACCAAAAACTAATTGTTCTGGACAGGGCAATTGAATAATCCCAATTTTATTCTTCATTAATAATTCAACAACTTCATTTATCATTGCTGGCCATATGCTAGGTGTTTTTGGGCCAATGCAAATAGAATTTGAATTAATTATGCAATGAACCAAAAATATCACTTTACCACTTCTTCCATCATTAATCATTTTAAACTTCTCCCCAATCTAACATAATGTTTAATGGTAAATATAAACCAGGTTACTTTTTTTACATTAATGCTAAAGGTCCTTTAGGAAGCTCAAATAAATGAAGCTTTTTCATTGCTCAGAATCATTTCTGATTATTTTATTATTAATTATCAATTTATTTAGGCTCCCCTGAGTATAACCGCTTAGCTCTAAAGCTACAAATTTAAATCCTAATGCCTGTAACTTTTGGGATACCTCATCCATAATTTTTTCATTAAAAAATAGTTTTCTTTCATTTGGGTCAACTTCTATTCTAGCTATGGCTTCATGATCTCGAACTCTCACTTGTTTTACTTTAACCATTTCTTTAATAAGCTTTTCAGCTTCAGCTATTCTTTTAATTTTCTCTAATGTTATTTTTTGGCCATAGGGAATTCTAGAAGCTAAACAAGCTGAAGAAGGCTTATCAGCTATAGATAAACCAAGAAGCTTCGCTATTTCCCTTACTTCTTTTTTTGTTAATCCAGCTTCAATTAAAGGACTGATTACTCCCTCTTCATTTAAAGCTATTCGTCCAGGTCTATAATCTTTAAGATCTTCAATATTGGTTCCATCAACTACATTTTTAAATCCTTTCTCTTTAGCTAGATTCTTTAATTTAATTGCCAAACCTTTTTTACAAAAGTAACATCTATTTGTTGGATTGCAAATAAAGTTTGGGTCTTCAAGCTCGTTTCCCTCTAAAATTAAATGGTTAATTCCTATCTCTTTAGCTACCTTAACGGCTTCCTTAGCTTCTTCTTGTGGAACAAGTGGAGAATTTATTGTTACAGCCAATGCTTTATCTTTTAAAGCTATTTTAGCCACAGCTGCAACAACAGCGCTATCAATCCCTCCAGAGAAAGCTATAAGAACGCTTTCTTTGCTTTTTAAGATATTTATTAAATGCTCAAGCTTTTCTTTAATAGTTTCTTTCTCCATTTGCTCCCCTCTTTTAAATTAATTTAATTAAGATAGAGAAAATATTAAATTTTAGATTTCTATTAAAACCTTTGATGGAGGAATGAAAAATGCTTTTTATTTTAGAGAATTTTCATTCATCTCTTAAAGAAATTTATTTAATTCAAGGGATTGGATTATGCTCAAATACTTATATTATTAATAGAGGTAAACTAACTTTAATCGATTGTGGAAACGGTTCATCTGTAAACAATATTAAACCTTACTTAGATAAGCTTTCAATAAAAAATGTTGAACAAGTAATTTTAACTCATAACCACCCTGACCATACCGGGGGATTAAAAGAGATTCTTCGGTATTTTAAACCAAAAATCTTTATCCATAAACTTGATTTTAGGCTTCCTTTTCTATCAGATAAATCATTAATATCATTTGTTGAAGATAACAATATAATCTCAATTGGTGAAGGAGAATTAAAGGTTTTGCATACACCAGGGCATACTGCAGGAAGCCTTTGTATATATGAAGAAAAAGATAGAATCCTTTTTTCGGGGGATACGGTTTTTCCAGGAGGTTTTTTTGGTAGAACAGATCTACCCACTGGAGACTCTAAATCTTTAATCAACTCATTAAAAAGATTAACAAGTCTGGATGCAGAGTTTCTTTTAGCTGGTCATGAGGAACCGGTTTTTAAAAATGCCAAAAAACATATTGAGGCTTCCTATAAAGCTGCATTAAGCTTCTTTTAGGTTATCTTCACATAATAAGCTAAACACTTCATATATATAACAATAAACCTCATTTAAAGATTCTCATTTTAATAGGTATTCTTGAAGTGATAAAAGCAAGTTACCAAAAACCCTTTAAGAATTAGTTTTTAATTTTTTAAATTCCCTTGCTAACCCTTATATTCAATCCAATAACCTCTCCCATCTTCTAAAGTTTCTTTTTTCCATATTAATGCTTCCTTCTTTACTTTTTCAACAACATCTTGTAAAGCTGGAAAAACATTTTTTCTGGATTTTCCTGAAACCACAACTATCATTATTCTTTCCCCAACTTTAACTTTACCTGTAACGTGGTGAATTAAAACATTATTTATTCCATATTGGTTTTTAGCCTCTTCAGCTATTTTTTTGAATGCTTCTTCGGCTTTTTCCTTATAGGCATCAAACTCTAAATGCTTCACTTTTTCTTCTTGGTGGGTTTTTCCTCTCACTACTCCAAGAAAAACTCCGATTGCACCATCTTCACCGGTTTTTTCACATTTTTTAATAAATGTTATTAAATTTCTGAGTGAAACTCCTTTTTTTGAAACTAAAAAACTATCCAAAGGTTTCCCTTCCTTCCCCCTTCTTAATCCTAATAAAAATATAAATTTAAGCTTTATAGTTTTAATACTAAAGCTAAAAAAGGGAGAAAAATTGCGTATTGGAATAATCTCAGATACGCATGATAGATTACCATTAATAGTTAAAGCTGTAGAAAAGTTAAATTCTGAAAAAGTGGATTTGGTGTTACATTGCGGAGATTACTGCGCACCTTTCGTAGTTTCCTCATTTAAAAATTTAAATCCTAAAATGATTGGTGTTTATGGAAACAATGATGCTGAAAAAGAATTGTTAAGAAAAGCTTTTTTAGAGTTTGGTAAGGAAATTAAAGGAAGCTTTGTTAAATTAAATATTAATGGATTTAAAATTGCTCTTCTTCATGGAGAAAACAAGGATCTTTTAGATGCAATTATTGAATGTGGCTTATTCGATTTGGTAGCCTATGGTCACACTCATAAAATAGATACATCTGAGGTTGGAAAAACTTTAGTTGTAAATCCTGGTGAGGTGTGCGGCTATTTAACTGGGGAATCCTCCTTAGCTTTAATTGAGGTTGAAAACAAAAAAGTAAACATAGTTAAATTAACTTAAAAATGTCATTAATTAATAATCTTTCGAAAAAATGGAAATTCTCTAAAGATGTTATTGAAGCTTTTAAAAAAGTTTATAAAAATGAGCTAGAGTTTGCTCTTAAAGCTCTTAAAACTCCTGGAAAGAAATATTATTTTAGGGTTAATACTTTAAAAGCGAATCCAAATGATGTATTAAAATCTTTAAGAAATAAAGGTTTTCAAGTTGAAATGGATGAAAAGATTCCAGAAGCTCTCTATATTCCAGTTGAAGGACCGTTTGAGATTCCAGTTTTTAGTAAATATGTAGTTGTTGATAAATTTACTGGAGAATCCGTTCTGCAAGGTGCTCATGTATATGCGCCTGGAATCATAAACTGTAAAGGAATAAAGACAGGGGATAAAATCACAATTGTTGACGAATTAAAGCAGGAGGTTGGTAGTGGAATAGCTAGAATGAATGAATCTCAAATTCTTCAATTTAGAAAGGGATTAGCTGTTGAAGTGGTTTATTCAAAATATAGGATTCCAAGTTTTAGGGAAACCGAGGAATATAAAAAAGGTTTCATTTATCCTCAATCTTTTCCAGCAATTTTAACTAGTAGGATTCTTGATCCTAAACCTGAAGAAAAAATTTTAGACGTTTGCTGCGCGCCAGGAGGAAAGCTGTCTCATATAATTCAATTAATGGAAAATAAAGGTTTAGTTATAGGTGTCGATAGAAATAAAAAGAAGATAGAAACTACAAGAAAAAATTTAACTCGTTTAAACTGCAAAATCGCAACCTTAATTGTTCATGATTCGAGATATATTGATAAGGATTTTCCATCCTTAAAGGTTGATAAATGCTTGGTTGATCCCCCATGCAGCGCTTTAGGAGTTACACCTAAACTTTTCGATTTTACATCCATAAAAAATATTTTAAATTCATCCAATTATCAAAAGCAATTTATTAAAGCTGCTTCTAAAATTCTTAAACCAAACGGCATTTTAGTATATAGCGTATGCACTGTAACAATTGAAGAATGCGAAGAAATAGCTAAATTTGCTGAAGATGAATGCTCATTAAAAATTGAAACGCAAAATCTTCTTCTAGGTTCACCTGGGCTTCAACTTTTTTCAAATGCTGAAAAACTTCAACGTTTTCACCCACATATTCATGGTTTAGGCTTTTTCATAGCTAAATTTAGAAAAAATTAATTTCCTTCCGCTTTCCGCTTTAATTTTGCTCCGCATACATCGCAAACTGTTTTTTCGTCTTCATTATATTTTTTAAAGCATGCTGGACAATAAACAATCCATTTTAAAGGTTTTGATATTCCAAAGGTGGCTATCGAAGAAAAATCTAATTGAAGAAAATAGGCAACATTTTGAATCGCATAATCATCTGTTAATATAATAGGTTTAAAACCTTCATTTTTCAATTCAAAAGCTAAAGCTAACAATTGTAAATCTGCTTTAGATAGAACGCTTTTATCACCAACTTTAACTGCAATTTCACAAACTTTTCTTTCAGATTTTTCGTTTGGTTTTTTAACATTTAATTTTCTTATCTCCTGCAAAGTTTTTGCTCTTAAAGCTATAGGGCCTTCCCTAGGTAATTCTTCAATTACTAAAGGTGGAGAATAAGCTTGTAAATTTATTAAAGATAAATCAAAACCTGCTATAAATGCTGAAGAATCCAAAACCAAAACTTTTTTATTCATTCCTATTCTTCTAATGATTCTTTAATTATCTTATATTCTAGAGACTAATCTAGATAATCTTCTGCATAAAAATTTTGTTTCAAACCTTATAAATAAAGCTTTATGATTGGATTTTTTCACTGAAATCTTAGAGTTTAACGGAAGCTCTTTTATATAACAGCCATCTACAACTAACACTGCACCAAGTTTTTCATTTGAAATCTTAACTGTTACATCAAGCCTATCTGGAATAACTATTGATCTTATAGGTTTAAGGGGACATATAAAAACTAAATCGAAAGCATCAAGGTTTGTTTCTAGAATTGGGCCTCCAGCTGAAAAAGCATGAGCGGTTGAACCTGTAGGAGTAGCCACTATTAATCCATCAGCTCTAATCTCTATAAGCCTATAGCTTCCTGCTGAAACATCAAAATGAAGAGGTTTTAAAGGTGTTTTTGAAGTTATTAAAGCTTCATTTAATCCATCCACTAAAAACTCTTCTTCATAAAAAACTGAAAGTTTTGAATGTTCTTCTATTTTATATTTTCCAGCTAAACAATCTTCAATCGCATCAAGCGTATGTTCTGGAGGCACTTCAGTTAAATAACCTCTTCTACCCATATCCACCGATAATATTGGTGTTTCAGGATTTGGAATATTCATACATGTTTTTAAGATTGTTCCATCTCCACCAATGGTTAAAATTAAGTCTGCCTCTAACTTATTAAGGGGTACCCCTAAGTTTAGCCTTAAAGCTTTAGCCAGCTGCTCTTCTAAAATAACTTCCAAACCTTTTTTTGAAAGAAATTTTAAAACTTCATTTGAAAGCCTAATTGCTTCTTCAATATCTAACCTTGAAATTATCCCAACCCTTTCAAACATTTTTATCTTCCAACTTAAAGATTGCTTAAAGTTACCGAACGCTCAAAAATAATTACTTATTTAACCTTAAAAAAGATTTTTAGGTTTAAACGTTAAAAACTTGTTTAAGAAAAATTTAAGCAAGTGAAGGTGAATAATATTAAAGCCTAAATTTCTTTCTACAAAATGTTTTTCTCTTGACAAATTATTAAATGGCGGTTTAGCTTTAGGAGAGTTAACTTTAATTTATGGAGAAGCATCCACAGGAAAAACCACTTTAGCGCTTCAAACAGCTGTTGAAGCTGCTAAAAACTTGTTGAAAACTCTTTACATAGATGTTGATTATTCTTTTACTTCTCAACGATTTATTCAAATAGCAGGTTTACATATACATAAAGTTTCGCCTAACATTTTTGTTTTCAACCCAAAAACTTTTTTTGAGCAAACTCAAATGATAGAAAACTTGGAAACTTACTTATCTAGATCAGTTGCTTTAATTATTGTTGATTCTATTACAACACTTTATAGGTTGGAATCTTCAACTTTGGAGGAACGGTTTGCTTTAAATCGCGCTTTAAACAGGCAATTAGCTTATTTAGCTGAGTTAGCTAAGAAACATGGTTTAGCTGTAATTTTAACAAGCCAAGTTCATAGCTTATTAAATTATGCTGAGGTGGAACCTATAGCTAAGCGAGCTCTTTTTCATTGGTGCGGGACAATAATTAAATTGATGAATCTTAAATATAGCTTTAAAGAGGCTGTTGTTGAACGGTTAAATTTTAAGGAGGTTTTCAACCTTAAATGCAAGTTAAAACTTACAAAAGAAGGATTGATAGATGTTGATGAAAATAAATGAACATTTTCTTTCAGCTTTAATATTTATTTTACCCGCTTACATAGCGAATGCTAGCGCAGTGATTTTTCATGGAAAAAAACCTATAGATTTCAACAAGACTTTTCTTGATGGAAAAAGAGTTTTTGGATCAAATAAAACTATTGAAGGTTTTGCTGGAGGTTTTTTATGCGGTTTATTAATAGCGATTATTGAAGGCTTAATTTTAGATAAAAATAATATTTTTTTATTTTTTTTATTGGGGATTTTAACCAGCTTAGGAGCTTTGTTAGGAGATCTTTTTGGAGCCTTCATTAAGAGAAGGTTAGTTTTAGCTCCAGGTTTTCCTCTTCCATTTATGGATCAATTAGATTTTGTTTATGGAGCATTAATAATTTCTTATCCTTTTCTAAAGTTAGATTTAAATGCTCTATTTTTTATTTTTCTATTTACCCCTCTTCTTCATTTGATTACTAACAGCGTAGCCTACTTATTGAAATTAAAAAAGTTTTGGTGGTGAAACTTTTATCCAGAGATTTTTTGTTGCATTAAAGCAATTAAATAATAAACGGAAATTATTGTTATTGTAAATCCTATAATAAGCGTAATATAGGCTTCCCTAGGTCTATAAGCCATTTTTATGCTTCTATAAAGCAAGTATAACCCTGCAACTCCTATTAAATATAGAAAACCTGAAACCAAGCTTTCACTTAAAGTTTGAACATTAATGTTTCCTCTATAAATAAATGTCCAACCAGTTGAGGAAGGTAATAAAGCTAAAGGTTTTTCTAAAGCTGCAAAAACTCCACCAGAAAAAATAAACACTGAAAAAGCAAGAATTATAATAAATAGGGTTGTAATTGAAAGTTTAGGCTTTACTTTTCTTTTTTTAACAGCATAAACTAAATCTTTGGTTTTAAGCTTTATTTTCCATAAGATTTTTTGAACCAAATGTTTACACCACCTTTTTCAACTTTAAACATTTAAATTAGAGGTCACTTACTAGTTAATATATAAGGGTTAAAAGAACGTATTTAAACTTAAAAGGTTTTATTTTTTATTATCTTTATTTGTTTATTTTAGTGCGAGTTTGATGGTTTAAAGGAGGGGTTTTGATTCTTTGCCTCAAAAAATTCTCTGCAGCGAGTGCGGAGCTACCCTTTATGAAGGAGAAGAACTTGAATGCCCAATAGAGGTAATTCAACGTTATAACGGTGTTTGTCCTAAATGCGGAAAAACTTTAAATCTCGACTACAACAATATTGAGATTCATCCTATCGAAAATGAGTGAGGTGCTTTAAAAATGGTCAATAAAACTCAAATATACGATTTTCATAAGGAAAATGGAAAGTTAATCGAATTCGCTAGCTTTGAAATGCCTGTTTGGTATAAAGGAATAATTGAGGAATGCTTAGCTGTTAGAAATGCTGCAGGAATTTTCGATGTATCGCATATGGGAAGAACCTTTATTTATGGCGAAGAAGATGAAGCTTTTCTAAATTATTTAACTCCAAACGATGTTTCAACGCTTAAACCTGGAATAGGCCATTACTCCGTTATGTGCAACGAGCAAGGCGGCATAATAGATGATTTAATATTGCTTAAATTAAAAGATAAATTTTTAATGGTTTTTAATGCCAACAATAGAAGCAAAGATTTAGCTTGGATGTATAAACAGGCGGAGAAATTTAAAGTTTCGATTGATCACGTTTCTGATCAAATAGCAATGTTTGCTGTTCAAGGTCCCAAGGCTAGAGAAATAGTTCAAAAAATAGCTAAAGAAAATGTTTATGATATTCCCCGATTTGGTGTTGGAGAATTAACGTTAAATGGAGTTAAATGCTTAGCTTCAGGAACGGGTTATACAGGCGAAGATGGGTTTGAAATTTTCGTGTTAGACGCTTCAATTGAAAAACCTCAAAACGCCTTTAAAGTTTGGAAATCCATTTTAGAAGCTGGTAAAGCGTATGGTTTAGAACCTTGCGGTTTAGGAGCTAGAGATGTTTTAAGGCTTGAAGCGGGCATGTGCCTTTATGGAAACGATATTGATGAATCAACAACACCATTTGAAGCTAAAATTTCTTGGGTAGTAAAACTAAATAAGAAAAGTGATTTTATAGGTAGAAAAGCCTTAGAAAAACAAAAAACTGAAGGCGTAAAAAAATGCAGAGTTGGATTAAAGGTTAAAGGTAAAGGAATTCCTAGGCATGGATGTGAAATCTTAAAAGATAATCAAGCGATTGGAAAAGTTACCAGCGGAACCTTATCGCCAATATTAAATGTTGGGATAGCAATGGGTTATGTACCTGTTAAATATTCTAATTTAGGCGAAATTTTACAAATAAAGATTAGAGATAAACTGGTTGATGCTGAAGTGGTTAATGTACCGTTTTACGATACAACTAAGTATGGATGGAAAAGAGAAAAATAAATAAGGTAAAAATGATTAATGAAATTGAAAAGTTTAAAGGAGGATGATGTTTAAATGAAAGTTGGAGAGTATGAAGTTGTTGAAGGTTTATACTATACTAAAGAGCATGAATGGCTTAAAATTGAAGGTGCGTTATGCAGAGTTGGGCTATGCGATTACGCTCAAAAATCGCTTCATGAAATTGTTTTTGTTGATTTACCTAAGGTAGGCTCAAAAGCAACTCAAATGCAAAGCATAGGAAGCGTTGAATCTGTTAAAGCGGTAGCTGAAGTTTTTTCGCCGATTTCCGGGGAAATCGTTGAAGTAAATACTAAGCTTGAAAATAACCCTGAGCTTCTTAATGAAAGCCCTTACGGTGATGGTTGGGTAGCTTTACTTAAACCTTCTAATCTTCAGGAAGAACTTAAAAATTTGATGGATGCAAAAAGTTATGCTGAATTTTTAAAATCCATTGTTGAAAAAGAATAAAAATACATTTTCCCTCTTTTTTACTCTACCTTAATTATTGCTTCTTCTCTATAATCTGTTACAACTTTAGTATAACCTTTTAATTCTTCATCTAATTCAGGATCTCCTGTATCAACAAGAAGCCTTTTAGGATTTAAAGTTTGAAGTTTATTTTTAGTAGCTATAACTATTATGTTTTCTTTTCCAACTTTTCTTATTACAGTTGGGCTAATTTGCTGGTTTCCTCTACCAAATATATAGCCTTGTCCCCCAATTGGTGTGACTATTATCTTGGCTTTAGGTTTTTCGTTTAATATTCTTAAAATTTCTTTTTCATTTGCATCTTTAGCAATAATTTTTTTTCTGTATAACACATCTACCCCTAAAAGAGTTTTTTCAAGATCAAGCAAATCAAATATTATTTTTGTTGTTGAACCTGGACCAACTATATAAATATAATCTTCCCTCATCTCTTCAATTAAATATTTAGCTATCGCTTCTCTATTCTCTTTTTCTTCTTCAAATAATGGAATAGATGATTTAACTTGTTGAATAAGAAGTTTTTCTGAAGGAACCTTTAAGTATCCGTAAAGTTTAGCTGTTACTCTTCCTTGCCTAAAAGCTTCTTCATCAATATCCATGACTTCGCATTCAATTAGTGATAATTGATTATTAAAAAAATCTTTAACAATTTTAGCTCCAGTTTTAGGGTTTGTAGCAAAAACACCTGAATGCATTTTTACCCCTGAAGGAACACCTAAAACTGGAATTTTTAAATCTATAGCATCCATAATATCTCTTGCAGTTCCATCTCCACCGCAAAAAACTAAAAGATCAACATTTTTATCCTTCATTTTTAAAGCTATTTTTTTAGTGTCTTCAGCTGTTGTCTCATTTTTTTCTTCGCCTAAAACAAGTTTTGGTGTTAATCCGCATTCTTTAGCTTCTTTCTCACCCATTAATCCTACTCCCGTGTAAAGTTCAAACTCACAATTAAGCTTCTTTAATTCTAGCAAAAACATTTTTGCTTTTTCAGGTGAAATTAACTTAGCTCCAAGAGAAAACGCTTTATCAACAATTTCTTTCCCATCGGAACCTTTTAACCCTACAGCGCCTCCTATACCGGCTATAGGATTCACTATAAAACCTAAGCGTTTCATTAAATGCTCTCCGTTTTTATTGCTATTTCAAAAGTTTTTTCATCAATAACCCATTGTTTTTTAAGGTTAAGCTTTTGATCGCTAGGAATTTCAAAGAATATTTCTCTTGCTCTAACTTCCTCTTTAATATATTCTTTCTGGTTTTTAATCCATTCTTCCTCTTTAACGCTTGGGCATTTAATATAAACCGAGATAAACGCATCAACTGGAAGATCTATTTCTCCCCTCATTTCTTGAATTCTTCTAATAATATCTCTAGCGAAACCCTCTAAAATTAACTCTTCAGTTAACTCGCCATCAACATAAACTCTTCCATCGCTAAATTCGCCAACAGCAAATCCTTTAAGCATTTCTTCTTTAAATAAAACCATTTCAGGGGTAATTTTCATTATTTCCCCATTTAATGATAGTTCAAAAAAGCCCCTTTCCTTAAAGCTTTTTAAAATTTTCCATCCATCCTCGCTTTTTATTTTTTCAGTTATTTGAGTGGTTTTAGATTTAAAAACTGGCCCTAAAACATCTAATTTTGGGGTTGCGAAAATTCTTCTTAATTTTTCTTCATCATCTAAAGATATGAACTCTATTGCTTTAGTATTTATTTGATCTAAAATCACATCTTTAAAATTCGTTAAACTATTTTTCACATCTAAACTTCCAGTTACAATCATTACTCTTTTTACAGGTTGCCTCAACTTTATTTTTAATGTTTGTCTAGCGCTTAAAGCTGCTTCTATAACCTTTTTAACTAAATCCATTTGTTTTTCATAATCTTTATTAATGAATTCTTCTTCAACTTTTGGCCATTTACACATATGTATGCTAATTTTTCCTCCTTCAGCTGGAAAAATCATATCTCTATACAGTTTTTCTGAGATAAAAGGTAGAAGCGGCGCGGTTAAAATTAACCAGCTTTTTAAAGCATAATATAAAATTGAATAAGCTGCTAATTTATCTAAGCTTTCTTTTTCCTGCCAAAATCTTCTTCTAACAAGCTTAATGTACCATCGGCTTAAATCTTCAACAGCGTAATTTAAAAGTTCTCTAACAGCAGAATGAACTTCAAATTTTTCAAGTAACTCTGTAACTTTAGCTTTTAAGCTTTCAGTTTTGGATATTAACCATTTATCTTCATTTCTCATATATTTGTAAAGCCTTTTTATAGACCATTTGTTAGGTTGAAACTTATCAAGATTCATGTAAATGCTTGCAAATGCATAGATGTTCCATATTATATGAAAGTTTCTCCAGCATTCCTCTACTTCAATCCAAGAAAACCTAAAATCTTCCCAAGTTGTATTTTGTAATTCATATAACCTTAAAACGTCTCGTCCATATTTAGCTATTACATCTTCTGGTGAAATAAAGTTTCCAAGCGATTTACTCATTTTTTGTCCAGAAGCATCAAGCGCGTGACCATGCATTAAAACCGCTTTATATGGACTTTTATCAAAAGCTAATACTCCTGCGCAAAGTTGAGTGTAAAACCAGCCTCTTGTTTGATCATGCGCCTCAATAACAATATCGGCAGGCCACCATTTTTTAAATTCATCTTCCTTTTTTGGATAGCTTAAGCTAGCCCAAGAAGCTGCTCCAGAATCCATCCAAACATCTAATATATCTGGAATTCTCTTCATTTTACCATTGCAACTGCATTGCAGGTAAATTTCATCTACACAATCTCTATGTAAATTAATTTTTTTCGGGAAATTCAATGCTTTAGATTTAAGCTCATTTATTGAACCTATAACTTCTTCTTTACCGCATTTCTCGCAAACCCAAATTGGAATAGGTATACCCCAAAATCTTTGTCTAGAAATTACCCAATCTCTAGCTCCAAGAAGCCAATCTTTAAATCTTTTTTTTCCAGCCCATTCCGGAATCCAGATAACATTTTCATTTTCTTCAATAAGTTTATCCTTATATTTAGAAACCTTAATAAACCATTGTTCTGTAGCTCTAAGAATTAAAGGTGTTTTGCAACGCCAGCAATGAGGATAAGAATGTTCTATTGTAGCAACGTGAAAAAGCAATTTTTTATTCTTTAAATCATCAATTATTAATTGATCCGCATCCTTAATGTATTTTCCAGCGTATTTTCCAGCTTCTTTAGTGAACTTTCCAGAAACATCAACTGGAGAAATTATAGGTAAATTATGTTCTAGACCCACCTCAAAATCTTCCTCTCCATGTCCAGGAGCGCAATGAACGCATCCCGTTCCCTCATTCATGCTTACATATTTTTCTGATGTAACGATTTTATGCGCGTTTTCAATTTGAGCTTGAAGAGGCACCTCTTCTAAAAGAGGAGGATTATACCTTAAACCTAGCAATTCTTTCCCTTTAATTCGTTTAATAATCTCAAATTTTCTTCCCACTTCGTTAAATACTGTTTCACATCTAGCTTCAGCCAATATATATATTTCATCCCCTGATTTAGCTTCAACATAATATTCTTCAGGATGAACCATTACAGCAATATTTGCTGGAAGCGTCCAAGGAGTCGTCGTCCAAATAAGAATAAACTTATTTTCTTCATTTTTTACTTGAAACTTAACATAAATCGAGTAATCTTTCACATTTCTATACTCATCAGTAACTTCATATCCTGATAAAGCTGTCTCGCATCTTGGACACCAATGAACCACTTTTAAATCTTTTTTAAGCAAGTTTTTTTCATAAGCTTTTTTTACAGTCCACCATACGGACTCTATATAATCATTTCTTAAAGTTAAGTATGGATTCTCCCAATCCATCCATACCCCTAAATTTTTAAAGACCTCCGTTTGAATTTTAGCATTTTCTTCAGCGTATTCCTTGCATCTTTTAATAAAAGCTTGAACAGAAATTTTTTCTTCTATTTCTTTTTTTGTTTTCACTCCAAGCTCTTCTTCAACTTTAACTTCTATAGGTAAACCATGACAATCATAACCAGGTTGATCTCTAACCTTAAAACCTCTCATTCTCTTAAATCTGATTACTACATCTTTTAATATTTTGTTCCAGGCTGTACCTGCATGAGGAGGGTTAGTTACGTATGGAGGGCCGTCCAGAAAATAGAATTTCCTTCCTTTATTTATCTTCTTAATTTTATCATAGATTTTTTCCTCATCCCACCACTTAAGAATTTCCTCCTCATATTTTTTAGGGGAAAAACTTTTATCGATTTTTCCTACAATTTGCTGGTTCAACCTTCATCTACCCTGCATTTGCGTTAAACAATTTAATTCAAGCTTGCTATTAATTTAGGTTTTTGCTTTAAATTCAATTTAGCTGCAAATTACAAAAGCCTTTATTAAGTTTTTCCTTACAATAACTACCTATAGCAGTTAAGATTTAAGCGAAGATTTATTAAGCAGGTAAAATTTTTATTTTTAGCTTAAGCTAAAGGATATTAAGCAAGGGATGCTAATGGAAAAAAAGTTTTCTTCAGAATCTTCACTTTTAAACAAAATTAAAGATTTATTTAATACTTTAAAAGCTCCTGGAAGCAACTATTTACATTTTACAGCGCTCTCCTTAATTCTACTTTTAGCTGCAATCGTTAGGCTTTTGCCTTTAAGATGGGGCTTTTTCATTTCAGAATTTGATCCTTATCAACAATATAGAATGGCTGAGTATATAGTAAATAATGGGTTTAAGGCTTGGTTTAACTGGCATGATAATATGAGTTGGTATCCTTGGGGTAGAGATATCCCAACTACAAATTATCCCGGCGTATCCTTTACAGCTGCACTTCTTTATATGTTTCTTCAAGATTTAGGCGTTTCAATAACCCTTTATCAATTATGCGTAATTTTTCCAGTAGTTATGGGAGTTGCAACATGTTTAGCTGCTTATCTCTTAGGAAGAGAATGGGGTAAAAGCATAGGTTTACTTTCAGCTTTATTCTTAGCTTTCAGCACTTCTCATATCACTCGCACTTCGCTAGGATTTTTTGATGATGAAACTATTGGAATATTTACTATGCTTTTATTTTTCATGTTTTATTTAAAGGCTTTATCTAACTCTAGATCTCTTAGAGCAAGCATTATTTACGCATTGTTAGCTGGTTTATCCTTAAGCTATATTGGAATGGGTTGGGGTGCTTTTAGGTATCCAGCCTCATTAATTGCCTTATTCACTTTAATGTTGGTTTTGGTTAAGCATTACTCAACTAGACTGTTAATTGTTTATGCGATAACATATAGCGTATTCTTTTTAATTGCTCTTCAGCTTCCAAAATTAGGTTACAGTTTTATTACTGAATGGTCAACTTTAGCTTTAATTTTGATTTTGCTTCTTTTAATTGGTTATGAAGCGTTTAATAGAGTGACATCTTTTCGTGGAAAACTTTTAGTTACATCAACTTTTATTGCTTGCTTAGTTTTAGGGATTGTGATTTTATGGAGTCGAGGTTTAATTGCTCCCTTAGCTGGAAAATTTGCAGCTATAGTTAATCCATTAACTAGAGCTGAAATGCCTTTAGTAGAGTCTGTTGCTGAGCATAGACCTGGTACTTGGTCTTCCTTCTTTTATGAGTTTGGCGCATTACTTATTTTAGGTTTATTCGGTTTCTTTTTCTCTCTTCAAAAAAGAAGAATTAATGATTTGTTTCTTATTCTTTTTGGGTTATCATCAGTCTACTTTGCGGGTTCATTTGTTAGATTAACCATTATATTGGCTCCAGCTTTATCTATTTTAAGCTCTATAGGCATAGTTGAGTTAGCTAAGCCTTCCTTAGATATTTTAAGAGAAAGGATTATTTTCCCAAAGAAAAAAATTAAGTTTGAATCTAGAGTAACAAGAGAGTTTGGAGTAGCTATACTGCTTATTCTCTTGATTATTATTACACCAACCTTATATTATGCTTCAAGCTCAGCTTATGCACCAACCACTATAGCCACTTCAAGTATTCCAACAGCGCCTTCAGGAGAAGACGCTTATAAATATCAAGATTGGCTTCAAGCTTTAATTTGGATGAAAGAAAACTTGCCTAATGATGCTGTTGTGTTTTCATGGTGGGATTATGGTTATTGGATAACAGCTATAGCTGATAAACATTCGATGGCGGATAATGGAACATTAAACTTTACTCAAATAGCTTTAATAGCTAGAACATTTCTTTCAAATGAAACTGAAGCTATTCCAACTTTGAAATCTTATAATGTTACTCATATAGCCATATTTGTAACATGGGTTAGGGGACAAAGTGGGGTGCAATATTATGGTTACGGCGAGGATAATAAATGGTATTGGATGGCTAGAATAGGTAATGGAACATCCTATGATGGAAAAACAGTTCATTTCTATGAAAAAAGAGATGTTCAAGAAGTTAAATATTATAGAGTGATAACTTTAAATAATCAAGTTATAGCGAACGAAACTATTGCCGATAGAAATGGCATAAATGATCATACTATTCTCGGAAAATTAATTGTTATGGGAATAAATCCATCGCAAGCTTCATCTGATTACTTTAAACTTGTTTACGCCTCTCAACCAAACAGGTTTGTGTTTATTTATGAAGTGAATTATCCTGCTTTAAGTGAATTAACGCTTTCATTAAGCAAATCCGAAGCATTATATGGAGAAACCATTAACCTTTATGGAAGGTTAACTTCTAAAGGCGAAGGATTAAGCGATAAACTTGTAACTCTTGAATATTCAAAAGATGGTGGCTTAACCTGGGAAGATATTGGAACAAGCTTAACAACAGTTGATGGTTCTTATATTTATAATTGGGTTCCTGGAAGTGGTGTTTATCTTATCAGAAGCAGATGGGATGGAGAAGCTGGAAAATATACGAAAGCTTTCAGTCAAACTCTACCGTTAACTATTAGCAACGCTTCTTTATCTTTAAATGTCTCATTAACTCCCTCCTCATTAAAAATAGGTGAAAACGTTAAAATTGAAGTTTCTTCATTAATTCAAGGAAACGTTACAATTCAATATAGCCTTGATGAAGTTAACTGGTTTAATTTGACTAAAGGAAAACTTGAACAAAACATCTTTAAAACTGTTTGGAAACCTGAGAAACCTGGAACATATTATATTAAAGCTTTGCTTATTACTAACGAGGGTTTAACCATCTCCAGTGAAATAAAAACTTTAATTGTTAAAACTGATTAAGAATGTTAAGATATATATGAAAATTTCTCAGTTATTTTCTTTTCTTCGAAAGTTTCTTCGAAACTTTGAGTTGTTTTAAGAATTTTTTCTTCAAGCCTTCCCATTTCTTTAATTTCTTTTTCAAGTTCTCTTAAATCAATTTTTAAACTTAAAAGTTGATTTAAAACTTCTAAAACACTTTTAGCGGCTTTAGGATCTGGAATATAACCTAAGGTTTCTCCAAGCAAACATATAGCGTTTAATCCTTTAGCCAAAGCTAAAGGAAGCAGTATTCCAGCTACACCAACTATTGCTGCGCCATCTTCATTAATAACAACGCCCATTTTAACCAATTGATTAACTAATTTTACTGTTGTGGCTGCTCCATAAACTTTAGGCGTTTCTTTTCTGCTTGAACTATAACCTCCAACACTTATAAGAAGTTTACTTGAATATTTTTTAGCGTACTCAACTATTTTTTCTGCAACTTCATATTGACCTATATTTGTTTGAGGTTGACAATCACCAGTAACTATAACAACTTCAAGTTTTCTTTTTTTATTTGTATAATAGTAAAACGTGCTTTTAGGCAGCCTTGCTACCCCATGCTCATTCACTAAAGCGTAATGAGGAAAGTGAGGCGAATAAAGTTCAGCTATTTTTTTAGCTTTTAATTGAGAAACAAGATATGAAGCAACTATTTTTCCAACAGAACCTAAACCTGGTAACCCCTCTATAATTATAGGATTAACAGGTTTAATCTTATATTCTTTAAGAATAGTTTTCATTTCTTTTCAGCTTTTAATCTTAACTCGAGATATTTATCATCTAAAGAGAATTTAGGGGGATGGGGATTAAATGTTTTTTCTCCGCATAAAGGACAATTTTCTTTAAGCGTATATCTTCCGCATTTTTTGCATTTTTTAATTTGCATTTTCAATCTACTTGGCGCCCTTCTCCACCAAAATTCTTTATTGTGGTTAAAGCTTCATTTACAGCTTTTTTTAAAAGGGCTTCAGCTTCTCCATAATCATTAGCTGAAACTTCTATTCTATACTTAGGCGCTCCTAAAGCATAAGCAGTTATGCTTGCGCCTCTTTTTCTAATTTTTTCAGCGTTAAGCAAGCTTTGTTTTATAGCTTCTATTCCATCAGGCTTTAAACAAGTTAACTCTAATGTAGCTGAAACTTTAGCTTTCTCAATTTTTATTTTTAACTTAGCGGCTTCAGTTAAAGCTTTAGCCCATTCTAGAGAAATGCCAAGTTTCGTGAATACTTCTTCTTCCTCCTCTACAGCCTCCTCAAAAGCATCATATAAACTTTCATATTTTTTTAAAATAGCTTCTTTAATAGCGTTAGCTTCCTCTTCATTTTTCTTTAATTTTTCAACAGCGGTTTTCATTATGGATTCTGCTTTTTTATCCATTTTCCATTGAAGAAGTTTCTCTGTCTTTTCTCTTCCAGTAACTCTTCTTAAAGATAAATCTATATGGCCTTTCTCAGGATCAACTCTTAAAACTTTTAAAACTAGTTTTTGTCCTTCTCTCACATGATCCCTTATATTTCTAACCCATGTTGATGCTATTTCAGATATATGCAATAACCCTTCTTGATTATCATATTCATCTAACGTTACATAAGCGCCATAGCTTTCTATTCGTTTTACAGTTGCTATTACTAAATCGCCCTCTTCAGGATATTCCTTGTTTGTTGACATTTTTAGTTTCCCTAATTAATCAAACTCTTGCAATTTTTCACATAAAAGCTTTACACATCCACCTGTAGGTTCAGCTAAAATTTCATCGCATATATTGCATTTTATTTTTACGCTAGCTTTACCAAAAATTATTTGTTCATTTCCACACTTAGAACATTTCACTTTAATGAATTTACTTGAAGGTTTAGGAATTAACTCTATTTTAGCCATTTTTATTACGCCTCAAATTGAAGTTTTCTTAATCTTATTCCAAGCCTATAAATTGTGTAATTGCATTCTTTACATTTTAGTTTTAATAATTGTTTTTTTGTTGTTTTTGCTGTTTTTTTAAGTTCAGGCCATTTTTGTCCACCATAACCATGCTTCTCTTTTTCATGTCTTCTAGCTCCTATAGCCAAGGTTCTTTCTTTACCCTTTTTATAAAGGGAAACGGAGTGAGGTGAATGTTTCTTGCATCTAGGACAATAAACATTAACTTCTTTTGGAAACTTCATTTTAACTCCCTTTTCCATTGATTTCCCTAAACGTTATGCTTTATTAAAAAGTTATAAATCTTTCTTTTTTGTTAAAATTCTAAATTCTATTATATCTAAAAATAAATTATTATTCTACTAAAAATTTTCAGCGTCTATAATTTAATGGTTAATCTTTATAAGCTATTCTTTCAGCTGCACCCCTTTTAACTAATGCTTCAGCATTTTCTTCAGGCAAAACTGCTACATCTTCATTTTCAAAAGGTCCATAAACTTTTAAATCTTCACCAACTATTTCTGGGAGTTCTTGAAGCAACCTTACAACAACAGCTTTCTTTTTTTCTTCTTCTATTTTTCCTTTAAAAAGTTTTTCTTTAAATTCAACTATTAAATCAACAACTTTATTTAATAAAGAAAATGCTTCCTTTTCTTCTTCGGCAAGAAGCTCTAATGGCACTTTTTTTCCTTCAATAACGTTTTTCATTATTTTTTTAAGCCTTACATTCACGAGTTTGCTTAAAATCTTTACGGCATAGTTATACTCTTCTTTAATCAACTCTAGCTTTACAGCGTCTTGTTCTTTCTCTATTTTTTCTCTTAAATCATTAAGGTAACGGTTTATGGTAACGTAGAAGTCTTGGCTTAAACTTTGAAGCTCTACATTATCTTCTTCTTTCTTCCAAACTTTAAATAATTCATTAAACATTTCAATTCACTAATTCAGCTTTTCCTTTACAAATTAAAAGTAAGGCTGCTGCTGTTGGAAGCGTCGCTTTCTCGTTTTTGTAAGGTCCGAACTCTTCCCCTAAAAAAAATTTGGGGACTTCTTTAATGTAGATTTTTTCCTCTCCCTCATTTAAGGCAATTGCTTCAATAAGAGGATTAAACTTTTCGAGATGGTTTAAATCTACTTTAACTGCTCTTAAGCCTGTTTTTCCATTTAATGTTTCTGGGAGCCTTATTAACCTATGAATATCCATGGTCACTACCGCATCTATTTTAACTGCTTTATCTTTAATAATAGATTGAAGTTCGCGCATTATTTTCTTTTTGGTTAAAGACTTTAACGAATTAGTTTTTATTGCTGAGGCTATTCTTTTAGTCCAACCAGAAGTTTGCTCATTAATAAAATTGAGAAGATTATTTAAGTCTACTCCGATACCCATCACATAATCCACTATTTCTTTTCTTTCATCACTGATTAATTGTAATGCTTCTTTTGAATCCACATGGATATGATAGCCCCTATGACCTGTAAAATAAGCTTTAATATCTTCTTTTTTAAATCCAAAATCCTTCATTAAAAAATCTATCAGCTTTAAAGTTTCTTCCTTAGCTTTTTCCAAGCATTTTTGGCAAATCCATGTTTCAGCTTGAATTTTATTTTCTCCACATTTTAAACAATTTTCTGGAGGTGAACCTTTACTTGTGTAACCACAGTTTTTGCAAATCCATTTATCATGTTCTTTCTTGCATAAAGTATCTATATGATCCGCATCTATATCAAATATTAAATCGGCGCCAAGCCATTCTTTATTTTTCATTTCTTCTTCAGGCTTTAAATAATATGCTGAAGAATAATAAACATCTGATGGAATAATCGTTTTAATAAAATCTCGAAGATTATTAATGTTTAAAAAACTTTTATGACGAACCATAATTTTTTCTTTAAAAAGAAGAAAACCAAATTCTCTTTTAGCAATTTCTTTAGGTTCATTAATTCTCCAAGAAAATAAACGGTAATATTCTGAAAACTTTTTTTTAATGTAATCCTCTATCAACCTCTTTTCTTCTCCAAAACTTTACTGCCTTCTTATAGTAGGTTAATGGATGTCTTATTTTATTGCATAATTCATCTTGATTTATGCATATACCATAAGTTTTTAACGTTGAGCATTTTGGTGGAGTATATTTAATTCCTGAACCCCTTGCACCTGCTATATGCTCGATTTGATATCTTGTTTTTTCCTCATCAAAATCTGAAACACCCTTAAAAATTTGAGTTATTTCTTCAGGTTTTAAACCTGCATTTAAAAGAAAAGCTGTTAAAGTAAATCTTTCCATATGAGAAGCATGACCACCAGACGTTACAGATTCATAAATCTTCTTTATGCATGGTGGAAATGCTGAAAAAACAGTTGTTTTAGGCAAATCCATAGAAGGAGCAAAACTTAATTTACTTGAATAACCGGTTATTCTTTTTATTTGCTCTTCAAAATTTTTAATCTCAACCTTAGAATTTTCTATTTTATCTAAAATTTTCTTTTGAATTTCCTCTTCAAGAAGCCTTGCAGCTTCCTCTTTAGTTATATATACATAGCCCTCCTCTAAAATTCTGTTAGTTAATTTCCATTTAGCATCCTTAATTTTTACAGCATTTCTTAAATAATTTGAGAAGTGAACTTTAAAAGCGAAGAATCTATTATTGAAGTTGATGTTAGCAAAATCCGCTTTCCATTCAAAAGTTTCCTTGGCTATATAAAGGATTTTTTCATTCTCCTCATTTATTAAAAACTCATATGCTCTTTTAGCCTCTGATAAAGCGTATCTTCGTTTAATTTTTTCATCTTTAATTCCGCTTACTAGAAAAATCGCTGCTGGAAAAGATAGAATTTCAATATCATTACTTAACCAATCCTTTGAAATTTTAGCGTTTATTAAAGCCTCCTTTATTCTTTCCTCAGCTCTCTTAACTACCTCAGCAAAATCGGTTGAAGCTAATTCATCTATTTTAACCCCTAAATTTTTAATATAGTCAACAGCTTCTTTAATGAAAGGGTACTTAGCCAAATCGATAATAGTTAACATATTAAGCTGTTTCTATTCTAGGCGCTAAATAATAAATTAAGGTTGCTTGAATTAAATTAAACTCAAGTTTAATAGGCATATTTGTTGAAAACTCTAATGTTGCTATCTCTGATGTTGAAGCTCCAGCTTTAACCATTTCAGCTAGAAAATTTAAATTAAAAGTTGCTTTTGAAGATTCTTTAATTTCAAGCTCTAAAAGAGCTTCTCCTCCTTTTTCAACTTCAAAAGTTGCATTGCTTAATTCTGAAGCTGCGTTCACAATAAACTTTTCTTGAGTTGCCTCTAAAGTAACATTATCAGCTATTGCTTCAGCATCATCAATTATTTCCTTTAAACTGCTTGAAAGAATCTTAACTTTAGCGTTAAAAGTTAATTTTGGAGAGGGGGCTTCCTCTTCACCCGCTTCTAAGGTTGGAACAATGAATTTTTTAGTTATTTTTCCTTTAAGAACCATAGTTAATTTTCTTGAAGCTTCATCATAATTTATTTCAATGCTTTCATCGCTTTTAGCTTTCTTTAAAAGCTTTTGCATATTACTTAAATTAATTCTTATCTTAGTTGGTTTATCGCATTCATATTTTTCGAATGATTGTTTAGGCCAGTTTAAACTTACCATAGCTACATGGCTTGGGTCTAAGGCTTTAAGGCTAATTCCCTCTTCACCCATATTAAAATCCACTTCTTCCACGAGTGTTGAAACAGCGGCTAAAATATTTCGTAAAAGCTTTGCATCTGAAACTACCACTTTAAACATTGTTTTTCCCCATCTTTCTTCATTTTTAAATTTTTCTCTAAGCTTTTAAAATTAATTTTAAATATATTGTAAAACTAAAAGCTTTTTTACATTTCAGTTATGATAATTCACGCCAAGTATAACCGCATTTAGTGCATCTAAAAAATTGAGTTGAAGATTCATCGGCGCCTCTTGTTTGAACTATCCAGTAAAAAGCTTCTCGATTTCCGCATTTAGGGCATTCAGCTTTAACTTTAGGCATAGTTCTTATTTTTTCTTCTTCTTTACTTACAACAACTATTTTCTCTTTTTCTTGAGCTATTTTAGTAACCGCTTTTTCTGTTTTTTCAGTTTCATAATTACACTTCATACATTTTAATATCACTTTATCATTTTTCTTGGTTGGAGTAAGAGCAGTACCGCATTTAGGGCAAAACTGCATTAAAAACCCTCTCTTATATAAAGACTTTTTTTGTTTAAGTTAGCTGATTGCGTTTAATTTAAACTTTTTCATGGTTACGCTTTAAAGTGTTTAGGGCTTTTGCGATTAAAAAAGCAACCCTTAAAGGTTCAGGAAAACCAGTTTTTTTTAATGAAAAGTTTTTTAAAACTTCCTTAGTTAAAGCTTGGTTTAACCCAATTGCTTTAACATAAACTTTTCTTTTATTAATTTTTATTACAAAAAAGTCTTCCTCTATTTTTAAAATTTTTCTCCTACAAACCACTATAATTGGCAATTTAGTTTCTTCATAAATTTTTTGTAAATCAACTTTCTCTCCAGCTAGAACGTTTTTGCTCAACATTATTATTCGTAATTGTTTAAAATGCGGTGAAGCCTTTAAGATTTTAAGAATTTCCTCAGTTATGCTTAAATCATGCTTAACATCAAACTTAATTAAACCCTCAAAACATATGTTTCCTCTAAAAATAACTCCGACAATGCTTTTGGAGTTAGAATTAAAAACTCCATCATCAAATCCTATCGCTCTAACTTCTTTTTTTATAAATGTTTTCACATTTTTTCACTTGCTTAACTTTTTTAAAAGAATTTTAGCAAGTTTCTCTATTGCCTTAACAGGCTCATCAATTTCTTTTTCTATTACTATTAACTCTTCAATTGAAACTTTATTTTTTAGCCAAGCATATCCAAGTAATGCTTCAATAGAATTTGCTATTTCACCTTTACTCATTCTTGATGGTAAAAGATTTCTAATTCCAATATTTTTAGCTGCAGCTGCTAAAATTTCATCGCTTACCTTTTCTCCAGTTGGTTCTCCTCTTCTTTTTGTAAGTGCAAGAGAGTATAGAAAGTTTAAGAGGGAATCTCCAAACCTTGCAAGTTTTTTATCAAGCATTACCTTTTTAATCAGATTTTCATTTAACTCTTCCTTTTTAAGATGCTTCAAATTTCTTCATAAACTCTTCTGTTTGTGATTTTAATTTTTTTAATGCTTTTCTTAAGGCTTCTCTTGCTGTTTCTTTACCAGAAACTCGAATATAAAACACTGCCTTTTTAAATAACGGGTGAGGGGCATCATAACCCGCTATCTCAACATTTTCATCTTCAAGCAATATTTTTTGAAGAAGATTGCAGAAAGTATGTGTTTCATCCAATTCAAATTTAATTTCTTTTTCGTTTTCTTTAACTATTGTGATGTTCAATTTTTTCTCCTCCAGTAATTTTAAAACCGTAATTTTTAGCTATTTTTCTATACTCAATATTGCCGCAACTTCTGCACTCTAATACACCTTTTCTGCTTTTTAAATTTAATTCATTTCCGCAAAAGGAGCAATACGCTAACATAACCCCTAACTCTTCGCCAGCCGTTGTTAATTGGAGAAGACCATTTTTCATGGCGAAGACTCTAGCTTTAATTACATCAGTGGTTTTACATACATCGCTCATTGTTTTTTCAAATTTATGGCTTGAAGCTGAAATGTGAAGAAAACCTGTAAAAGAATTTGGTAAAAATGTATTCTTAATAGAGAATATGGTTATTATAGCTACTTTATCTTGCACTCCTGTAACTATACCTAAAACTTCATCCCCTTCATTTGGAAAAGCAGGTTTTTTATTAGGAGGCTTAACGTAAATTCTTTTATTTATGAAATCTTTAACAGCTAAACCTACAGTTTTAGCGTAAATTACTCCATTAAATTCATAGGTTCCTAAACCTGGAGAAAACTCTTCTACAACTCCCAGTCTATCTCCAGGTGCAACAAACTCAATCTTTCTTTTATTAATCATCATTTTTAACTACCCTATATAAATCAACTTTAACAATATGTCTTTTTTTATAATGAAAGTTAAAAAGCCTTGGAATAATTAAATTCATTTGGAAAATAGCTGAAACTTCCCCCTTTTCATTTATTATTTTATTTTTTATAAACTTTCTGTTTTTTTCGCTTGATTTATGAAGCGTATAAATCACTCTGCCTATTTCAAGCGCTTTCTTTAAGAATAAAATGTCTGCACCTCTTTTTTTAACTCCAAAAGGAGGGTTTTGAAGCACAACATCAAACTTGCCAGTTATAGAGGTTACATCGCCAATAACCCATTGAATTTTATCTTCTACTTTAGCTGTTTTAGCATTTTTTTTAGCTGTTTTAACAGCATTTAAATCTAAATCCACTCCTATAACTTCTTTAGCACCCAAAATTGCCGCTCCAATAGCTAAAAAACCTGAACCGCAACCTAAATCTATAATTTTTCGATCTTTTATATCATTGTAAACTTGAGAAGCTATAAACAAAACTTCTGCAGCTGTATCTGGAGAAATTGGATACTGCTCTAACTCCCATTTAAGTTTAGGGCTAATTTTAAGTTTACTTAAAATAATTTCTAAATGCTTTTTTCTAATAATGTTTTCTCGTAGTTTTCCCAGGGGATAACCCCCAAACCTATTAAAGCTTCTTCAGGATTTAATATTGGTTTTTTAAATTTTGATTGATCTTCAATAGGTATTCTTGGGCAACCTGTATTAACGAAAGCCTCTATATCAATGAATGAATCTAAGTTTTCAGGAGTTACTTCTCTAACGCAGATTAAAACGCTTTTTTTACCTTTTTCTTCAATTTTCCTTTTTATTTTTTCAGCTAACATCAAGTTTAATTGACCATTTTTTAAAATTAGTAAAACTCCTATGTTTTTGCATTCAGAAAACTTGGATATTTGAATCCATCTCTTCTTAATGGTTAATTTAACTAACTCATCTAAGCTTCTAGCTTCGTTAAGGAAAGGATCTGCAACAATAGTTTTTTTACCAGTAACCAATTGAATTCCCAACCCATGAAAGTTTCCGCCGGAAATTACAATAAAGCCTTCAACTTTATCAGCTATGCTTTTAGCAGCTGTAAAATCGCATCCTAAAATTTGTCCTTTATAAATTGTTTTTTTACCAGCTTCTCCAATGTAAACTTTTTTTCCAAGTTTTTCCAAAATGTTTTTTGCTTCCATTAAAAAGTTTAAGTGCTGAACTGTAGCTAATAATCCTATTTTTTCTTCATTTTTAAGAATTGCCACAGCTTTTAAAACTGCTTGCGCAATATTTTTTTTAGAATGCGCCTCAACGAATATTATATTTTTAAAATTTAGGTTTGGAAATTTTGCATGGCCATAATGAATTAACAAATCAGCCTTAATGAGTTTTAAATCCTCAATTGCTAAATCGCAAGCGCCATAACATGGATCAGCTGAAATAAAAGCTTTCGCATTTGTTAACTCCTCAATTTTTTTGGCGATTTTAAAGGCGTATTCTCTTAATCCATCCGGAAACTGAAGAAGAACCCTTTTTGCAGCTTTTTCTTTTATTATATTTATTATATTTTCTTCTTCTAGATTATACATTTATAAAAACCATTAAAACCTCAAATTAAAGGAAAATAAAGAAATTGTTTTATGGATCCCACTTTAATAATGGATCTTCAACTAAACCTTTTCCTAAGGTTTTCTCTAAGATTATTCTTTGCTCAATGCTTGCTGCCCATTTTTTAACTTGAATAACTGCATCAGGGTTAACTGAGATAGAATCTATTCCTGCTTCAATTAAGAACCTTATAAAGTCTGGTCCATGAACGCTTGGAGCTTGCCCGCATATAGAAACTGTTTTACCATCCTTATGAGCAGCATCAATTAAATGTTTTATAGCTCTTTTAACAGCTAAGTCTCTTTCATCAAAAATTCCACTTACAGTTGGGTTGTCTCTATCGCAGCCTAAAATCAGCATTGTTAAATCGTTTGATCCTATGCTATAACCATCAACAAACTTGTTGAATTGATCGGCTAAAATAACGTTACTTGGGATTTCAGCCATTAACCAAACTTTAAAGTCTGGGCTTCTTTTTAACTCTTCCTCCTCAAGAATTTTAATGCATTTTTCAGCTTCTTCAACTGTTCTTACAAATGGAAGCATAACCCACAAGTTTTTAAGACCGTATTCCTCCCTAACCTTTTTTACAGCTTTAACTTCAAGTTTAAAAGCTTCTTTATATTTTGGATCATAATATCTTGATGCGCCTCTCCAGCCAAGAAGGGCGGAAGGCTCTTCAGGCTCAAATTCTTCTCCTCCCTTTAAATTTTTATATTCACTTGTTTTAAAGTCGCTAAACCTTAAGACTACTGGTCTAGGATACATGGCTTGACAAACTTTTCTAATTCCTTCAGCAAGTTTCTCAATAACTTTTTCAGGTTTACCTATTTTAATTAGATAAAGTGGATGCTCTTTTATTTCAGAAGCCCATATAAATTCTTCTCTCATTAGTCCAACTCCATCGCATGGAAGCTTAGCTACTTTCTCCGCTATTTCCGGTTCACCCAAATTTACTAAAATCTTTGTTCCAGTGACGGGATAAGTTTCTTGAACGACTTGAGTTACTGTGCCAGCTTCAACTGCTTGCGGCGCCTCTTTCTTAATTAAATCTTCAACGATGCCCTCATATATTACACCATTTGTTGCATCAACAGTTATTTCTGAGTTATTTTTTATAGCTTCTGTAGCTGAAGCTCCTTTACTTGCTGTTCCAACAATGCAGGGTATTCCAAGTTCTCTGCTTACTATAGCAGCATGACAGGTCATGCCGCCGCTGTTAGTGACTATAGCTTTAGCTTTCCTCATAGCTGGAACCCAATCTGGGGCAGTCATCTCTGTAACTAAAATTTCCCCTTCTTTAAAATCTTTTAACTCATCAACGCCCATTATAATATGAGCTTTTCCAGCTGCAATACCAGGCGAAGCAGGTAACCCTTTAACTATAACTTTTCTTTCAACTATTGTTGCCGCCCTAGATTCTGCGGTAGGTTGCTTCTTTACACTCCAAACAGTTTCTGGTCTAGCTTGAAGAATCCAAAGCTTATTACTTCTTTCATCTAAACCCCATTCAATATCCATATGTCGATTATAATGTTTTTCTATAGCTAAAGCATATTTAGCCAACTCTATGATTTGCTCATCTGCCAACACTTGTTTATCTTGAAGTTCTTTAGGAACAGGAGTTTCTTCTGTTCCACCGTTAGGTTTTCTAATTAATTGAATGGTTTTCTTTGGAATTATTTTCTGAACTATTTTAAGGTCATTTTTTCTAACATAGTATTCATCAGGAGTTACTTTACCTTGAACAACATACTCGCCTAAACCATAGCTTGCTTCAATTAAAATTTGACTTTCATCGCCGTTAGCTACATTAAGTGTAAACATAACTCCAGCAGCTTTAGAGTAAACCATTAATTGAACAGCTGCTGAAAGAGCAACCGCCATATGGTTAAAACCTTTTTGAATTCTATAGAATATAGCTCTATCTGTAAATAAGCTTGCATAACATTCTTTAACCTTTTTCACAACCTCTTTTGGTGAGAAAACATTTAAGAATGTTTCTTGTTGACCGGCAAAGCTTGCATCAGGAAGATCCTCAGCTGTAGCTGAAGATCTAATAGCTACAAATGGGTTTTCCTCACCAATTTTTTTTCCTAACTCTATATAAGCAGTTTTAATTTCTTCAGCAAGTTCTTTAGGCATTTCAGCTTTAACAATTAACTCCCTAATTTCTTTTCCCACTTTCTGCAATGTTTTAGTATCGTTTGGATCTTTAAGCTCCATCAAAACTTCTTTAATTTTATCTTCTAATCCCACCTTCTTTAGAAAATATCTATATGCATAGGCTGTTGTGGCAAAACCATAAGGTACTGGAACACCTGTTTTTTGAATCATTTCCCCTAAACTTGAAGATTTACCTCCAACAATTGGAGTATCTTCTTTGGTTATTTCATCAAACCATAAAATAAATGCATTATCTTTACTTTTCATTACTAATGCACCTCCAACTTGTTTAAACGTTTTAAGCTATTTCAATTTTTTCAACTTCTATTTTGCATGGTACAGGAATTTTTGAAGATGCAGCTTTTAAAGCATTCTTCGCATATTGAATTGCAGGTTCATTAACATAAACCTCTATAACAGCTTCATCAGCTTTCACTCTAGCTGCTCTCCCAACAGGTTTACCAAAAGCTCTTCTCATTCCTTCTTGAAGTCTATCTGCACCCGCAGTAGCGATCATTTTGTTCTCTCTTAAAACAACATGGGGATAAACTTTAACTTTAATCATATACCCTGTTTCTCCAAGATCATTAATTAAAGATTTATTTACTGCTATTCTAGCAGCTTCTAAGGCATTATGGCGAATTTGAACATCATTCTTAACTTTTAAAGATACGCGATATTCAAAGTTTCCTTTACTGTCTCCCATAACAAACTTGGAGATTTTAGGCGGAGGAGCTCCATGAATATATTCTGCTCTAGCATAAGGTTGCCCTTTAGGTCTTCTATAGTTTTTTCCTCTCATTGAATTTCCCCTTCTTTTTTCTTGATGCTTAATTCGAGATAAACAATCTTAAATTATAAAGTTTTCTTTACCAACTTAATTTCTTAATTAATTTTTGTTTTTATTTTTTCATCCCTAATTTTTCTGAAGACTCCAAGCATTAAAGTAGCTTCTCTTGAAGTTGTAATGCCTTTTAAAAGTAGTTTGCGAAAAGTTAAGCGAGCAAGCTTTACCTTATGCTTAGGCATACTTAACTCTAGTAAAACCTCATTAAAAACGTTTATAAGCCTTAATAAATGCTCTCTTTTAAACTTCTCTTTAATCTCCTTAACCTGTTTATTTTTGTAAAATTCATAAAACACTATTGCTGCTGCATGAGAAACGTTTAACGTAGGGTATTTTTCATTGGCTGGTATGAATAGAATTAAATCACATAAATTTAATTCTTCATTAGATAACCCGGAGCTTTCTCTACCAAACAATAAAGCAGCCTCACCATTTAAAGCATTAATTTTTGCAGCAGCCTCTTCAGGTTTAACCGCCGCTCTTAAAATATTTCTTTCAGATTTAGCTGGTTTGGCAGTAGTCCCTATAACTATATCAGCTCCCTCAATAGCTTCTTGAATAGAATTTACAATTACCGCTTTATTCACTACGTCTTGAGCATGAGCAGAAAAAATTAATGCTTTAGAACCTAAATCTACCTTAGGTTTAACTAAATACAATTCATTTAAACCAAAATTTTTCATGACTCTGGCTACATAACCAATATTAGCTTCATATTCCGGCTCAACTAAAACAACTCTAAGCCTAACCATTTTTAAACCCGATTTAAAACAGTTGTGTTAAAGCGAAAAGCTATTTGATTCGTTAAATTTTCTAAATCTTCTATTGAAAGCTCATAAACTCTTTTTTCTGGAATACTTAACATATTAAATACGGTTTTTCCTTTTTCACCATATCTTTTCATTAGAAACCTTAATAAAACTTTGTTAAGTTTTCTTCTTTTTTGATTAAAAATGTTTCTTATAAGCTCCTCAAAAAGTCCCTCATCAACTTGAGTTTTAAACTCTTTAGGTTTAAATCTAACTATTGAAGAGTCAACCCTAGGTTTAGGAATAAACATATTTTTAGGTATAATCTCTAGAATTTCTATATGCATTCGCCGATTTACCGCTATTGTGATTCTTCCATATTTTTTTGTTCCAGGCTGAGCATTTAATCTTTCAGCAAACTCTTTTTGCAAAGTTAAAACTGCTAAATCAAACTTTTGTTTTAACATTAATAAAATAAATTTTGAAGATAAATAATATGGAATATTGCTTAAAATTTTGTTGAAATATAATAGGTTTAAATCAATTTTTAGAATATCCCCTTCAATAACTTCGATATTATTTCTTTTTTTAAATTTCTCTTTTAGAATCTTAATGAAACGCGGATCTTTTTCAACAGCTATAACTTTCCCGGCTTTTTCAGCTATTAACTCGGTTAAATTGCCTAAACCTGCACCCACCTCTAAAATTATATCTTTAGAGTTAACTTCAGCATAATCAATAAGCTTAAATAAAGTTTCTTTATTTAAAATAAAATGTTGACCAAACTTTTTTTTAAGCGTTAATCCATAAAAAATATTCATTCCTAAGAAAGCCTCATAAACAATATGTATTTAGATTCTCCACTTAACTCTTCCAAGATTCTCTTTGCTATTATTCTCGCTAAATTTGAAATTCCCACTCTTTCTTGAATATCCTTAAAGTTTTCAAAAGGTTTTTTTTCCCGTTCATTTATTATTTGCCACATAGATTTTTTCCCTATAGAGGGTAAAAGCTCTAAGGAGTGCATTTTTGGAGTTATTGCTTGAGCTTTATTAAAGAAATCTACAAACCTTTGCTCTTGAGTTTTAACAATTTCTTCAATTGTAGCTAGCAACTCTGATTTAGCTGTGGCTGTTAATTCATCATAATTTATTCGTCCTATAACTCTATCAACTTTATCTCTTTCTTTCTCTTTACCAATATACATTTTATCTCTAATTTTAATTTCCACATTGGGTTTCAACTTAACTTCAAGCAGAGTAAAGTATTTTTCTCCTATAACCTGCGCTATAGGAAAAACTACAGGTTTAAACCTTTCTTTAGAAGGTTTACCGTAAGGCAAAAAATCTAAAACATAAGCATATTCCTCATAAGTTTTTTGAGAAATTTTTAATGAATGGGTAATCTTTAACTCTTCATTGTTTTTACTTTTAATCAAAATTTCTCAACTCAGAAAAATTTTTGTTGAATAATATTCAAGACTATCCCAACTAAAGCAGAAAAGTCTTTTTCAGAAAATTATTTCTAATCTTATTTACGATAATTATTTAAAATGTCTAGGATTCCTTTAAGTTTTTCGCTTTCAATAATTTTTCCCTTACCGGCTAGTATTGCTCTAATTTCATCTACGCTTTCAGGCATGCAGTTTACGATTTGAATTGCCTCAGAACTTTCAATTTTAAATTGTTTAACTAATTCTTTCACAAGTTTTTTAGCTTGTTGAGCTTCCAGCCTCGCGAACTTCATCAGGTAATCTGCCGCTCTTCTTTGAAATTCTCCTGCCTCCTCTCTATTTTTTATAACTTTCTCGATGATATGTTTAGCCTCAGCAATAGTAATGTTTTCTTCATTAATTACTTTCCGAGGCATTTAAACTCCCTTTTTTTTAAGCTTTTTATTTTAATTGAATAGGCTTTAAATGTTCAGGTCTAACAATAGTTTCTTTCACTTTATCCCCAAACTTAACTTCAATTATGTAGCTTCTACCTCTTTGTCCTTTTATAACCCCTATTTTTCCATGGAATCTTCTATGGGGCATACCTTTATGGATGGTTGGATTTATATCGATAAGTACTTTATCATTAACTTTATATTCTTGAAGAAGCCTGCTTAACCCTATTTTTCCTCTTTCTTTAGGTTTCTTTCTTAGCAAATAACGGGTTCTTGAACGGTAACCCTTAGAGCGTTTACCCATAAATTAATCCCCTCTTTATTTTAAGATGGAAATGGAATTTTCTTCATTAAAAGAGTTTTCCTTCTCTTTAAAGTTTTAATCATTCGTTTCATATTAAAATATTGGTTTATAAGCTCCTTCACTTCTTTTTCGTTTCTTCCAGAGCCTCTAGCTATTCTTTTAATTCTTGAGGAATCAATAATTTTTGGTTCCTCAATTTCCTCTTTAGTCATTGATTGAATTATTACTCTCCAAGCTCCAAGTTTTTTTTCAATTATTTCAATTTGATCTTCAGGAATTTCTACACCGCCTGGAAGCATTTTCCAAAGTTTTTTTAATGGACCCATACGTTTTAGCGCATTCATTTGGTTATAAAGATCTTTTAAGGTGAATTTTCCCTCTAAAAATGCTTTAGCTTCTTTTTTTGTTAAGCCTTCTTCAACTTCTTTAACTTTTTCAATTAAGGCTTCTAAGTCGCCCATTCCTAAAAGTCTGCCAACAAATTTTGATGGAACAAAAGGTTCTATATCCTCTATATCTTCTCCCACACCTATAAACTTGATTTTCGCTCCTGTAGCTGCTATAGCTGATAATGCTCCTCCCCCTCTTGCTGAACCATCAAGTTTTGTAACATAAATTGATCCTATATTAGTTGATTTATTAAACGCTTCTGCATGAACAAAAGCTTGTTGACCAATTGTACCATCAATAACTAACATAACCTCATCAGGTTTTACAGCTTCGGTTAAGCGTTTCATTTCTTCCATGAGCTCTCCCTCATTTTTATGTCGACCGGCTGTATCAATTATTATGAGGTCATAACCTTCTTTAATAAACTTCTCTTTTCCATGCAAAGCGATTTCCTCAGCTTTAGAATTTTCTTTCCAATAAACTGGAACTCCAACTCTACTTGCTAACTGTTGCAGTTGCGAGTAAGCTCCAAGCCTATAAGTGTCGGCGCATATTAATGCTGTTTTTAAACCCTTTTTTTGATAAAATTTAGCTATTTTTACAGCTCCAGTTGTTTTACCTGAACCTTGAATTCCAACAAGCATTACAACTTTTTTCTTTTCCTTAGCAAAATCTATTTCTGCAGGTTTTTCACCTAAAACTTTAGTAAGCTCATCATAAAGAACTTTAATTATATGCTCTTTTCTTGAGATTCCAGGCGGTAAAACTTCTTTTAAAGCTCTTTCTTCAACCTTTTTAGACAATTCAAAAACAAGTTTTACATTTACATCTGATTGAAGAAGAACCCTTTGCAAATCTCTAATTAACTCTTTAACAACTTCCTCATCTACGATTGATTTACCTAAAAGCTTTTTAACAGCTTCCCTTAAAGATTTACCTAAAGATTCTAAAGCGCTCAAACCAACTCACTTTTAATTTAAAAATAAAAGTAAGTTCTTTTTAACCTTTGTATTTGTTTAACTCTTACTCTTAAAAGTTGTGCTTGATAAAACTGCTAAGTTTAAGATTTGCTTTTTACAAAAATTTTTAGGGAGTTATTTATGATTAAAATGCGAAAAGAACAATCTAAAATGGAGGATTTTTTACTGAATAAAAAGAAGCCTAAAGTTATAAAAATAATTGCTGACTCTCGAGAAGTAAACTCTAAATTAATAAATGAGTTATCTAAACTTGGCACAATTGTGGAATTAAAAGTTCTTGAATGCGGAGACTTCATTTTAAGCGATCGAATCATTGTTGAAAGAAAAACTTCTGAAGATTTTTGTTCTTCAATTCTTGATGGAAGATTATTTGAGCAAGCTAAAAAAATGAAAGAATATTATGAAAGACCTGTAATATTAATTGAGGGGACTCCTTTAGCTACTGAAAGAAATTTAAATCCTAAAGCTATAATGGGTGCCATTTCAAGTTTAATAGCGGATTTTAATTTATCTTTAGTTTTAACTAGAGATGTTTTTGAATCGGCTCTTTTTCTTTTCAGTCTTGCTAAAAGAGAGCAAATAACTGAAAGAAGAGAACCTAAAGTTAGAAGTGAAAAGAAACCTTTAAGCTTAACAAAGCTTCAAGAATATTTAGTTTCTGGTTTACCAAACGTTAATGTTAAAATTGCTAGAAGGCTTTTAGAAGAATTTAAAACGGTAGAAAAAGTTTTTACAGCTTCTGAAGAAGAATTAAAAAAAGTTGATGGGGTAGGCGAAAAAATTTCTAAAAAAATAAGAAAAGTTTTAACTGCTGAATATTTACCTGAACAAAATGAATAAAATAATCAAATGTTTTTTAATCTTATTCAGTTTTAATTCTTTTAATTTTCTCTAAAATCGTTAACCAATTCGAAATCATTTCTGTTAAATTGGAAAGTTTTTCAGGATCATTTTCTTTTTGAAGAACTATATTAGCTTCCCATATTTTTTTAAGCAAATTTTGCTCTAATAAGCTTAAGGTTTGTTCAACTTTGATTTTTTCTTCTTCCTTTAAACCTTTAACTATCGCTACAGGTTTATTACATTTAGCGCAGAAAACTTCACCTTTAAGCTCAAACAATGGAGTATTGCATATAGGACAAGATTCAGGAAGCATTTTTGCTCCAGACTTTAATAAATCTGCCATTCGCTTAATATCACTCAACTTTTTTCACCATAAATTTAAATTTAACCCTTAATAAAAATAAATAGCAAATAAGGTTTAAAAATAATAGAAGTATTTTGTAAAGGTTTTGTTTTTAAGTTACGGGGGCATTATTATGAATCCTAGAAAATCAACTAAGAAGTTAGCTGAATATGAAGAAAGAATTAAACAAGCTTTAAATGTTTTAACTGAAGTTTCTCAAGATAGCACTACTCCTAGAAATATTAGAAGAGCTGCTAAAGAAACTATTAACGCTCTTCAAGATTCACGATTTACTTTGGGGGTTAGAGCCTCAAATGCAATAGCTATACTTGAAGAGATTTCTCAAGACCCAAATATGCCTCCATACACTCGCGTTAAACTTTGGAATGTTGTAAGCTTTTTGGAAGCCATAAAGGATTAAAATTTAGATTTTATAACGGTAAATTAATAGTATCCAAATAGTGGCTATAATCAAAATTGAAATTAAAATAGATAAGGTTAATCCTGCTTTAGAAACAGCGAAAGTTGAAGCTATTAAAACAGGGTTATAATTAAGCCAAGGAAGCTTTGATGGCACAACCTCTTTAAAAAGCATGTAATAAAACAAATCCTCCATACCTAAACGAATTAAAATAACTCCCTCAAAAAATATGGCTGCTCCAATTTTCCAGCTTTTTAACCCCTTAGCAATAACATAGCTTAATCCCAAACATGCATAAATAACATTTGATAAAACATCAAAGAAAACCCAATGAAATAATCTAATGTAATGAAGCAAATTATATGGTTTAAACAATTCTTCTATAATCCATCTATCTGCATAAACTATAGCTAGAAAAATTGAGAAAATTAACATTTGAAGAAAAATAGCTCTTAACAAATTGTTTTTAAAAGTTTCTCTATCAATTTTTGCAGCATTTTTATTCATACTTTATCAAAAAATAAAAAAAGTTTGCCTAAAAAATAAATCTTGTTTTAGGATTGGTTTTTAACATACTCGGGTATAATTATTTTTGTAGGTTCCCAATCAACCAGTTTCCCTTCAATAAGCTCTTCATAAAATGTTAAATCTAAAAGGCCATGACCGCTATTGTTGAATGCTATAACTTTTTTCTCGCCTGTTTTTTTGCATTCTAAAGCTGCATCAATAACGTATCGAATTGCATGAGCTGTTTCCGGCGCAGTTATTATGCCTTCGGTTTGAGCGAATATTCTTGCAGCTTCACCAACAGAAGTTTGATCATAAGCTATAGACTTCATATAACCTTTGTTTATAAGATAGCACATTGATGGAGCTTTTCCATGATATCTTAAACCTGCACCATGAATCGGTGGCGGATAATAATTATGGCCTATAGTGTACATTTTTAATAAAGGAGTTATTTCCGCTGAATCACCAAAATCATATGTATATTTACCTTTTGTTGTTGAAGGAACAGCTTTTGGCTCGCAAGCTATAAATTCAGTTTCAGGTTTTTTCCCATTTAATTTATCCATCATAAATGGATAACTGAAGCCTGAATAATTTGAGCCTCCACCAATGCAGCCGCATATTACATCTGGATATAAATCTATCATTTCAAATTGTTTTTTCGCTTCTTGACCAACTATAGTTTGATGAAGCAAAACATGGTTTAAAACTGAGCCTAAGCAATATCTAGATTTATCATCTTTAAGAACATCTTCTATAGCTTCGCTTATAGCAATTCCGAGGGATCCAGGATGGTTAGGATCTTTTGAAAGAATTTTTCTTCCAAATTCTGTGTTTTCGCTTGGGGATCTATAAACTTTAGCGCCCCACACTTCCATCATTATTCTTCTTCCAGGTTTTTTATCATAGCTTGAAGCCGTCATATACACGGTGCATTTTAAATTGAACATTGCAGCAGCCATTGCTAAAGCTGAACCCCATTGCCCAGCTCCTGTTTCAGTTACAATCTTTTCAACTCCCTGAATCATATTATAGTAGGCTTGAGGAATAGCAGTATTAGATTTATGGCTTCCAGTGGGACTTAAATGCTCGCATTTATAATAGATTTCAGCGGGAGTTTTAAGGAATTTTTCAAGCCTTTTAGCGCGTATAAGGGGGGTTGGTCTAGGAATTTTAAGATACGCATCTTTAACTTCTTCAGGAATTTTAATATAACGGGTTGTTGAAGCTTCTTGAAGAACAAGCTCTTTAGCGAAAATGCGAAAAAGTGATTCAGGATTTATCGGCTGGAGTGTTTTTGGATCTAATGGTGGAGGAAACATTCCTGGAAGATCCGCTAAAATATTATACCATGAATTTGGCATTTCTTCAGGGTTTAGAAAAACTGCATGCTCCTTATCAACTATTTCTTTTGGCATAAATAAACCACCTCAGTTAATTTGTTTTTAAATGCTATTTTTAATGATGGAAGAAGTATTTTAATCTTTCGGGAATAAAAATATTCTTAACAGTATATTTATCTTCATAATTTACTTAATTATAACGTAAAGTATTAATTCAACAAAGCTTAAAAATATTCTTAATGGTAATGAAGCTTGTGGAATTTAATCGCCTCCTTCTTTAAAAAACATCCTGAAAGATTAAAAGTTGCTAAATTACTTGTTGAAAATGGATTAAGAATAAACAATAATGGAAAAATTTATTGCAATGAAATTGAAGTGCCAGCAGCTAAAATTGCCAAGTTTGCTGGCGTTGATAGAAGAACAGTTTGCGAAACAATTAAAGCTATTCAAGAAAATAAAGAGTTAAATGCTATATTCACAAATATTAGGTCAGCAGGTTTATCTTTAAAAGAGCTTGCAAAACACTTAGGTTTCGGAGTTGTTGAAATAACTCCTAAAGACCCTAAAACTGTTGGTGTTTTAGCAGGGGCAGCTTCAATATTAGCTGAAGAAGGTATAGGAGTACGCCAAGCCTTAGCGGATGACCCTGAATTAACGCCTCAACCTAAATTAACATTAATAACAGAAAAGAAAATTCCTGGAAACCTTATCCCTAAGCTTTTAAACGTTAAAGGTGTAGAAAAGATCTCTATTTATTAAAGCTTTAGCGTGATAAAATGGGGAAAATGAAAATTCATAGTATCCATAACTATGTTATCTTTATAAACTTGTAATAACTATTTGAACAAAATTCATTAACAGCGTTAAATTTAAATCTCGGTTTAAACGTCTTCAAGAATAATAAAGATAAGGTATATATCAAACCAAAAATCTTAAATTGGGAAATAATAAAAATTGTTGCATCATCATAAGGGGAAGGAGGAAACATTTTTGATAGCTAAAGTTTGTAAAGAAAGCGATCTCGCAATCTTTTTTAACAAGCTTTTAGAGGAATACGATGTTGCTGCGCCTAAGAAAAAAAAGTCTCTTTATGAGTTTAATGAAGTAAACTCTTTTGAAGAAGTAACGCTAGATTATTCAACAACAATTTTACCTCCAAAAAAATATCTTATACCTCAAAAAGAGAATTTATTAAGGTTCGCTGAGGGAGAGGTTGCTTTTGAGGAGCCGCAGTTTAAAAAGAAACAAGTGATTTTTGGGATTCATTCATGCGATTTAAACGCTTTTCTTTTGCTTGATAAAGTCTTCATGGATAAGTTTCCATGCCCTAGATACGCTAAAAGAAGAGAAAACTTAATCACTATAGCTTTAACTTGCAATAATCCTAGTGAAACGTGTTTTTGCGAATCTATGGGAACAGGTCCAACACTAAGCAAAGGCTTTGATGTTTTATTAACAAAAATTAATGAAAAATATTTAGTTGAGTCTGGAAGCGAAACTGGAGAAAAATTAATTAAATTAATTAAAGGTAAAGAAGCCTCCAATAAAGAGCTAGAGGAAAAAAGAAGAGTTGTAGAATTGGCTGAACAAAAATTTAAAAGAAAAATAGATGTACGTAACCTTCCAGAATTGATTCAAAAAAATTTAAATCATGAGATGTGGCGTTTGCTTGGGGAAGTGGATTTAGCATGCGGTCAATGCGTTTTATCATGTCCTACATGTTATTGTTTTGATGTTAGAGATGAACTAAATTTAAGTTTGGATGGTGGAATACGCTATAAAGAATGGGATGCCTGCTTTTTGTTGGAGTTTGCTGAAGTAGCTTTAGGAGGAAACTTTAGAAGAGATAGAGCTGCTAGAGTTAGGCAATTTATGGGGCATAACCTTGGTTGGGGTGGGGCTTCCCAATATAACGTTTTTAATGGCGAATTTAAATGCGTTGGTTGCGGCCGATGCATAAAAACATGCCCTGTTGGAATAGATATAACTGAAGTTGCCGCTGTAATTAAAGGTGAAAAAAATGTAACAGAAGTAACAGCTTTAAAAAATGTTTTAGCTAGCATAGGTGAGAAAAATGCAAGATCCATATAAATTAAGTGAATGTATAATTAAAAAAATTAAATCTGAAACTAAAGATACAAACACTTATACCTTAGCTTTTTCAAACGGTTCATTTATTTCTGAAGAAGAGTTTAAACCTGGAAGATTTATACTGCTTTCAATATTTGGTTTTGGAGAGGCGGCTTTTTCTTTAAGCTCTTTAATTCGAGATGGAACCTTTGAAACAACCATTAGAAAGGTTGGCAACTTCACGCAAAAACTTCATTCATGCAGGGAAGGCGATAAATTGTATATGCGAGGACCATACGGTGAAGGTTGGCCCTTAGATAAAGCTGAAGGAAAAGATGTTCTTTTGGTCGCTGGAGGAATAGGGCTTGCACCGTTAAAGCCTGTCATTCTTTATATAGCTAAAAACCGAAGCAAATATGGAACGCTTGAAATTCTTTATGGAGCTAGAACCCCTAACGATATGATATTCACAAGCGAATTGGAAGCTTGGAGAAAAATTCCAAACTCTATTTTACGCTTAACAGTTGATGCTGTTCCAAGAGGAGTTAAATGGAACTATAAAGTTGGTGTTGTTCCAATCCTTTTTGAAGATATGGAGACAACCCCTGACAACGCTATAGTTATGACTTGCGGCCCAGAAATAATGATGCATTTTGTAGTTAAAGGGCTTATTGCTAAAGGTTTTTCTGAAGATCAAATTTATGTTTCCCTTGAAAGAAGAATGAAATGCGGCATAGCTCAATGCGGCCATTGCCAAATAGGCAAAAAATATGTTTGCAAGGATGGACCTGTATTTGCTTATTCTGAAATAAAAGGTTTACCTGATTTAACAATTTAAAATGGAGGATGAAAATTTTTGAATGAAAAATTAAAGGTAGCTGTTGTAAAAATGACTGGTTGCGCAGGTTGCCAGATGGAGTTTTTAAGGCTTGAGGATGAACTTTTAGATTTATTGAGAAATGTAGAAATATCATATTTTGTTATGGCTAAAAGAGTTAATCTTGAAGGCCCATATGACGCAACCTTTATTGAAGGCTCAATTTCAACTCCAAGAGAATTAAATGAATTAAGAGAGTTAAGAGCAAAATCTAAAGTTTTAATCGCATTTGGAGATTGCGCATGCACAGGATGCATTCCATCAATTTTAAATTGGGTCCCACCAGCTGTTTCTGCTAAAGTTTATGAAGATTTTTCAGCAATCCATTCAAAAAAAGAATCTTTCCAAAGAATAATTCCATTAAAAGAGTTTGTTAAAGTTGATATTGAGTTAAAAGGTTGCCCCCCGCATAAAAACCTTATTTTAGAAGTTGTTAAAAGCGCTTTAATTCAAAGAAAACCATTCCTTAGGGTTCATCCAGTATGCATCGAATGCAAACTTAAGGGAAATGTTTGCCTTCTCACTTTTGAAGGTAGACCTTGCATGGGCCCCGTTACAGCTGCTGGATGTGGTGCCTTATGCCCATCTTTAAATAGGGTATGCGAAGGATGCTATGGGCCTATGAGCGATGCCAACGCTAAATCTTTGGCTGAAACATTTATAAATAAATGCGGTTTATCAAAGGAGGATGCGGCTAGAAAATTTAGGAAATACGCAGGAATTACTCCTGCTTTATTTGAGGAGGCGAATAAAAACTATGAGCATTGAAAAAAATATTGAAGTAGGTTACATATCTAGAGTTGAAGGCCAAGGAGAAATTAAAATAAAAGTTGTGGATGGCGCTGTGGAAGAAGCTCGCTTTGGAATATTTGAGCCCCCTAAATTCTTCGAGGCTTTTTTAGTTGGAAGAAAATACAATGAAGTTCATGAATTAACTTCTAGAATATGCGGTATATGCCCTGTTCCTCATCAAATATGCGCTTTACGCGCTATAGAAAATGCTTTAAAACTTGAAGTTAGCGAGCAAACAAAAAAATTAAGAATGGTTATGAATTTTGCTAACCATTTACAAAGCCATGCATTAAACCTTTATTTATTGGCAGCACCAGATTATCTTGGTTATGAAAGCGCTATTTCAATGGCTGAAAAACATCTTAATCTTGTTAAAAAAGGTTTAATGCTTAAAAAGCTTGGAAACGATGTTACAGAGGCTATTGGAGGAAAAGCTATTCATCCTGTTTCAGCTGTAGTAGGTGGTTTCACGGCATTACCATCAAAAACAATGCTTGAAGAATTAAAGAAGAGATTAAAGAATGCTTTGAAAGATGGTGAAGAAACAGTAGAGTTTTTCGCTAGTCTAGATATACCTGAGTTTGAAAGAAAATGCGAGCAAATAGCGTTAACAAGAAAAGATATGTACCCAATAAATGATGGAGCTCTCTCCTCAACAGAGGGATTAAGCTGTGAAGAGCAGGATTATCGAAAATATATAGGGGAGATTCAAGCAGATTATTCTTGGGCTAAACACTCCATAGTAATTGGAAGAAGCTCATTTATGGTTGGGCCTTTAGCTAGGGTAAACCTAAACTTTAATGGTTTAGCTGATAAAGCTAAAGCTTTAGCTGAGAAAATAGGTTTTAAACCAACGGTATATAAACCGTTTAAAGCGCTTATAGCCAGAGCCATAGAGCTTTTAAACTGCATAGAATACTCTTTAATGCTCATTGATGATTTAAACCCCCTTAAAAATGAGATTGTAACTGAAGCGGATGTTAAACCTAAAGCTGGAGTTGGATGCGCTGTTGTAGAGGCTCCTAGAGGCATTCTCTACCATTGCTATGAGCTTAACGATAAAGGGATAGTGGAAAAAGCTGATATAGTAACGCCTACAGCTCACAACGCTAAAAATGTTGATGAAGATTTAAAAGCTTATATAACGCAAATTCATGATTTACCATTAGAAGAAGCAACTTTAAAATGCGAAATGCTCGTTAGAGCTTATGACCCATGCATCTCCTGCTCTGTCCACATAACTGATTTTTCAAGTAGAAAACAAAATTTTTAACATAGGGAAAATTTTTTATATACCTTTTCATTTTTGCTTGTGAAGAAAATTAGGTAAGGCTTTATTTTTTGAGGTTTAAAGAATAAAATTGAAATGCGATGCAAAAGCTTCTGAGCAAAAAAGCTTAATAGCTGCGCTTTTCATCACAGGCGGAATAATGACTCTTGAGACGATTGGTGGTTTAATATCTAATAGCTTAGCTTTATTAAGCGATGCTTGGCATATGCTTTCAGATTTAACAGCTTTGCTTCTTTGCTTTATGGCTGGAAAAATAGCTTTAAAACCTCCTACAAAAGATAAAACTTATGGTTACTATAGAGTTGAAGTTTTATCAGCGTTAACTAATGGAGTAATGCTTGCTTTTATATCGATTTTTATTTCCTATGAAGCATTTAACAGGTTTATTCATAAAGTTGAAGTAAAAAGTTTAGAGATGCTAATTATAGCTGTTATAGGGTTAATTGCTAATTTACTTTCAATAAGCTTTCTTTCAAAGCATTCTTTAAACTTAAATATTAAAGCAGCTTTTCTTCATGTTTTAGGCGATACCGTTTCATCTATTGGAGTTATAATTGGAGCCTTAATAATATTTTTTACAGGATGGTATTTTATTGATCCAATAATTGGATTAATGATAAGCGCGATAATAATTTATGGAGCTGGAAAAATGCTTTATACAATCCTTCACATTCTTTTAGAAGGGGTACCGAAGCATATCGATATAAATGAATTAAAAGAATCCATAAAAAATATTGATGGAATTATTGATGTTCATGACATTCATGTATGGAGCATAACCTCTTATATTCATTGTTTAAGCGCTCACTTAACAGTTAAGCCCTGGGCCATTAAAGATTTAAACGCCATGCTAAATAAAGTAAAGCAGGTTCTAGAAAGCAAATATGGAATAACCCATTCAACATTACAATTTGAGGAAGAAGGATATAAGGAAATTGGAGAAATCCATAACTTTCAGTAAAAAATTAATTGATGAAGTTAGTTGATAGTTAATTTATTTACTGCCTTCAAAAGACTTATAAATTTACTAAAGAATTAGTAGCAAGTTTATAGCACCCAATGAAGCATCATCTTTAAGCATAAAGTAAATGTATGGCTGATCGAATGAAAAAAATAATACTATTTTTAGATTTTCTATTAGGAAAAAGCAAGTCTTTAAGAAAGTTGAATTTGAAAATGGAACTAAGCATGATTAAAAATGTTAAGGCTAGGCACAATGTGAAATAATTGACTATAAAAGCTTTTAAAAATTTTTGTTAAAAAATACTTAGAAGAGTAAGTGCGGAGCCTAAATTTATTGAAGCAACTAACACTAAAATTGCGTATAAGCTTTACAACTGCATATTTTTTGAGCTTGCTTTAGATAAACCTGAAGTAGCATGCGATATTCTTCATGAAAGCTTTAATAAAGAAGTAAGCGATGGGCTTAGTGGAAAAGCTAAGTTTATAAGAACAAAATGCTTTAGCTTGTAGAGATGATCATTGCGAACATATATACGGATGACTTTGATGGATGAGCTTTTAAAGCTTTAGAAATAGTTAAATGGAGCAACTGCGCAAAATGTTAAAATGCTTTAAATCAAAATGCTTAAATATTTAGGCTTAAATTTTATTCTTGGCGATTTTTATTGGCTAAAAAAATTGCTGAAAAAATTCCAACTTGGATTTCAAGATTTCTACTGCCTGAAATTAGAAATATAGTTAAAGAGGAAATTTCAAATCAATTAAAACCAATAGAAGCAAAAATATCTGCATTAGATTCAAAAATTGAGGAAAGAACAAAATCTTTAGATTCTAAAATCGAGGAGAAAACAAAAGCCTTAGAAGCTAAAATTTCAGCTTTAGATATGAAAATAGAGGAGAGAACTAAGGCTTTAGAAGCGGAAATCTCAGCCTTAAGAAATGAAATGAACGCTAGATTCGATTCAATAGAGAAAAGGCTTCCATTAATAGAGAGATTAGCCCTATTAGAAGCAAGAATGGAAAAAATAGAAAAGCATATAGGAATCCATTAAAAAGCCAATTAAGGCTAAAAGCCTATAGGCAGCTTTTGGCTTTTAATTTATTTAATTAAATCTATTTCTATTAATGCAAGAAGTGAAGCAAATACTGAAGCCATTAGTGCTATTGGCATATTCGATAAATAAATTAATAGGTTAAAAATAAAAAAGCTCTAAATGGAATTTGAGTTTTAAGCTTATTGCTTTATTTCTAAATTTTCATATATAATGTTGCCTACGCCTACCTCTTTGAACTGATTAATTTCTTTTAAAAGCTTTAAAATAGAGCTGTTTTCAAGCATAGGCATTATGAAAAATACCATTGAAAGCATTCTCGCTATAGATAAAATTTATTAAAAAAGAAGGAGATAAAGTAAATAGTCTTAATGAAAGCAAAGGTTAGGTTATCTGGAGTAAAAAAGAGCTATTCTTCAACCGTCCTTACTGACACTGGTGCTAGAATGACACTGGTCGATAAGTCCCTTGCAGAGCGCATAGGCGTTCAGTATACTGGAAAAACCATTAATTTCGTTTCAGGCCAAGTTGTGAAGGCGTTAGAAGCTTTAGTCTCTGAACTTGAGGTTGAAGGCGAAGTATTGAAGTACGAGGCTGTAGCTGTCGCAGAGATACCAGAGAAAGTCAAGGAAGCTCTGAGAAAAAGCGAAATCGATGAAAACATAATTATCGGCATTTTAACGATTGAAAGAGCAAACATGATACCAGATACTACAACGGGCATTCTAAGAAGAGTGGAAAGCTTCATACTATAGATCAACTTTATAAAATGGGTGCCTAGAAAACTTTAGTTTTAAGATGAATAGGCAAAATTTAAATTTAGGTTCCATATAAAAGTTTGTGGACATGTTGCAATAACCTATGAAGCTTAAAGCTTGTGTTGGAGAGGTAAGATAGGCAGTATAACCCATAAGGTAATGAGTTCTATGGGATGGGGGTTGTGAAGCCTCCTGAACCAGCAAATAAAGAGAATAAGCGTAAAGCCATCTCTAAACGCTGGAAGTTCCTAACTTTAGTCGTGGAGTAGCTTACTAACCTTGCGTAAAAATAAAGCTTTTTATACCTTTATCTGTAAGCTCTATTAAGCAACCTCTAAGAATTCCTTCTCCATATTCACTACCAGGATTAAGAAGTAAAGTTCTTCCAAGATACTGACTTGCTTTTGATTCATGAATGTGTCCATGAAGACCTAATAAAGGTTAATATTTTTTAATAGCATTTCGAAAAGCCTTTATAATGGAAGGTCCAACAGCTTATCTCTCTTACTGAAGAGCTTATAAGAAAAAGCTTAAAGGAGTTCGTGAAGCTTTTTTTTAAAAAGTTCATGAAGTTTTTTTTAAAAAAAGAAGCTGATGAAAAGAAGAGAGAGAAAGAAGCTGATGTAATCATTGGAGTTGGAGGAGAAAAGAGCTTTTTAGGAGGCTTAGCAACAGATGCAGGATTGGCTTTAGCTCATTTATGCTTTGAAAATTTAATGAAGTATGGATTGCTTGCAAAAAGAGCGATGGAAATAGCTTCATGAACTTTTTTTTAAAACTTCATTAAAAAAAGTTTTAAAGAAAAGTTTCAGGTGGATAATATTCAAGGCTAAATGCTTCAGCTACACCTTTATGAGTTACTTTTCCAAATGCCATATTTAACCCTTTTCTTAAAGCTGGGTTTTCTTTTAAAGCTTTTTTCCAGCCTTTGTTGGCTATTTCCAAGGCGTATGGAAGCGTTATGCTGGTTATGGCTAATGTTGATGTTAAAGGATAGGCTCCAGGCATATTAGCAACACAATAATGAATAATCCCATCTACCTCATAAACTGGATCACTGTGAAATGTTGGCCTAGTTGTTTAAGATTCCTCCTTGATCGACTGCTACATCAACTATAACCGCGCCTTTCTTCATAAGTTTAAGCATATCTCTAGTGACAAATTTTGGTGCTTTAGCTCCTGGAGTTAAAACGGCACCTACAACTACATCAGCCTTCTTAAGATACTCTTGAAGATTTTCAGCATTGAATTTTACAACATCTACATTAGGCGGTAGAACATCCTTAAGGTATCTCATCCTAGCCTCGCTTCGTTGCAATATAGTTACATGAGACCCCATTCCAGCAGCTATTTTAGCAGCATTAAATCCAACAGTCCCTCCTCCTAAAATAACAAATTCAGCTGGTGGCACCCCAGGGACTCCACCAGGCAAGACTCCTCTTCCCTTGTTTGGCTTCATCAAATAGTAAGCGCCAATGATAGATGCCATTTGACCAGCAATCTCGCTCATCGGCTCAAGCAATGGCAATCTACCATCTTCAGTTTCAATTGTTTCATAAGCTATAGCTATTATCTTTCTATCCAGCATAGCTTTAGTCAATTTTTCATCAGAAGCAAAATGGAAATAAGTAAAAACTATTTGCCCTTCCCTTAAAAGATTATATTCAGGTTCAAGAGGCTCCTTTACTTTATATATCATTTCAGCTTTTGAATACAGCTCTTTAGCAGAATCAACTATTTTCGCTCCAGCAGCTTTATATTCTTCATCACCGAACCCTGATCCTAATCCAGCGCCTTTCTCAATTAAAATCTCATGCCCATTTTTAATGAACTCTTTAACTCCTGGAGGGGTAATTCCAACTCTATATTCATGATTTTTAATTTCTTTTGGTATTCCTATAATCAAGGTTTTTCACCTTATATCTCCCTTGCTTTTGCTATTTATATATAAATCTTTCGTTAAATCAAATAGATACTGGCAAGATAAGGTTTTTGTTAATCTCCTTATGCTTCCTAAAGGTTTGGTAATCCATAATGTATGGCTTTAGGAGGCTTTTGAAAGCCATTAAGGTTGATGGGAGTTTTCAAGCGTAATAAGGTTTCGGTTGAGGAGAAGGTTTGGGCCCATAATCTTTTACTTGGCAGGGTTAAGCCTAAGGACGATGACAGAGTGTTATGGCTTAGTTAATGCCAGCAGGGGGCTGTTAGGCTTTGAGTTCATAAGCTTAAATCCTTAACCTATCATGGTCTACCTAAGCCTAGAAGGCTTGTAGCCATCGACGAGACTAAGACCAAGCTTAACGGCGAATGGCTTTACCTATGGGCTGCAATAAACGTGAATACAAGGGAAATTGACTATTTATGCTTCTTGGCAGAGATCAGGTTTAAAGTCCATCAGTCGTAAATATCATGAGCCAAGTATTGGCTCAAGATAAGATAGGATGGTAAACTTATCTTGTCAGTATCTTTTAACTTTACCGAAAGTTTTATATATTTAACTCAATTAACCTAATTATTGTGGTGAAAAGTTTTGATGTCTGTTGAAGAACTTATAAAAGAGGATAAAAAGTATGTGCTTCATGGTTGGGGATATTCTGATATAACCATAGTTGAAGCTAAAGGAGCTGCTTTTAAGGATATTAAAGGTAAAGAATACTTGGATTTTCTTTCCCAAACAGCTGGAGTGCTTGGAATAGGTCATACGCATCCTAAATATGTTAAAGCAGTAAAGGATGTTCTTGAAAAGGTATCTCATACCTTAACAATGTTTACTAACGTTCCAAGAGTTGAGTGTGCTAAAAAGCTTGCAAGCATAGCTCCAGAACCTTTAAAGAATAATTGTAAAATGTACTTTTCCTGCGGCGGATCTGAAGCGAATGAAACAGCGTTAAAGTTTGCTATGATAACTAAGAAAAAGAAAGAAGTTATATCTGTATATTATGCATATCATGGTGGAACCTTAGCCTTAAGCGGTTTGCTTGGTCAATCATGGCATAGAGAAGGCCTTGTTAGATTCCCTGGATTCTATCAAATACCAAACGCTTATTGTTATAGATGCTATTTTGGAAAAGAATATCCTGAATGCGATTTTGAATGCGCTAGAATGTTGGAGTGGCAAATAAAATGTGGTTCAGCAAAAGATGTAGCTGCCTTTATATTAGAGCCGATTCAAGGTAATGGAGGTCATATGACTCCCCCATCCCCAGAATACTTTAAAATAATAAGAGAAACCTGTGATAAATACGATGTTTTATTTATAGCTGATGAAGTCCAAACAGGGATGGGCCGTACTGGAAAAATTTGGGCTTGCGACTACTTTAATGCTAAACCAGATATAATGACTACAGCTAAAGCTCTTGGCGGGGGAATGCCGCTTTCTGCAACAGTGATAAGAGCTGACTTGGTGCCAGAAGAATTAACAACCGCTCAATGGCATATATTTACTATGGGAGGCGGCCCATTGGAATGCGCTGCTGGAGCTGCTGCAATAGATGTGTTATTGGAGGAAAGGCTTTGGGAAAACGCTGCTAAGCAAGGAGATAGAATGACTAAAAGGCTTAAGGATATGCAGAAGGAGCATAAATTGATAGGAGAAGTTAGAGGCCCAGGATTATTTATAGGCGTGGAGCTTGTTAAAGATAAGAAAACTAAAGAACCTGCAACAGATGAGGCAACTCAAGTATTCATGAAATGCTTAGAGAAAGGCGTTTTGTTTGGATTATCTAATAAAGCTGGAGTTGGCAATGTAATTAAGATTAAGCCTCCACTTGTTGTAACTAGCGAGCAATGCGATAAAGCTATTGATATTCTAGATGAAGCTTTAACAGAAGTAGAAAAAGGCAAATAAAAACTAATTTTTCTTTTTTTTAAAAAAATTTTAATTAACTTCTATTATCATGATGGTTGGTATATGGATATATTAATGGTGAATAATCCTCAGCTAACTTCTTTAACTTCATTACAGCCTCAGCGAAATCTTCCGGTTTAATTCCAGGAGTTTGAACTTTATTTTCTTCATAAAAAGCCTTTATTCTTTCTAAAACGCGGCTTTTGTCTAAGGTTAAATTTTTAAGCTTTTTTTCTAAATCTTTCAATTTACTTTCTGGAAGCATAAAGAAGTCTCCGGAAAAAGTTAAATTTAAAATTTTTTCTCCTATTAGCTCAGCTGTAACTCTAATAAGTTTTCCAGCTTTATAATCTGCTTGAACCACTTTTACACCATCAGCTATTTTAACAGCTCTTTCTTGATCAATTTTATCTTTTTTTTCTTGATAAAGCCACTCTTTAGATAAATGTTTTGGTTTAATTTCCTTTTCCCAAATTTTCTCTTCTTCCTCAGTTGGTTTAGAAGGAATTAGTTTAATGCCTAAAATTTCTTCATAACCTTGAATTAAAAGCGTTTTTATTTTAGATACATCTGGAATATAACCTAACTCTTTTTTCAATGATGTAACCCAATCCCTCATGCTTTTAGCCATTTTATCCCTAAACTTTTCATCAGGAACCTTTAAAACTCGAGCCATAACTTCATAATTTAAATCTAAAATTATATTTCCAACGAGAATTACTATATTACCACCGTATTGACCCGCTCCATTTCCAGATATTTTCCTTCCGTTAACAATTACATCGTTTAAAGCTTTAAACTCAGCTTGAAGCCCAAGCTGACGATAAATATAAACAGTTACGCTTAAAAATTTTTCAAAGAAATCTTCAATTTTACTTGGAATTATTAAGCTTTCCCTTCTTGCAACAATTTGATAAAAAACCTGATTCTCATCTAAATATGTTGCTCCTCCCCCTTGGGCTCTTCTAATTATCGGCAAGTTATTTATGCGGCAGTATTCCACATCTATTTCTCTTTCCAATTCTTGATGAAAACCAATGCAAACATACGGGTTTTTTGGTTGGCATAAAATTATTGTATTTAAGGATAAACCTTTATCTATAGCGGATGCAACAGCTTCATAAAAAGTTTGCGCTTTAAGCGGTTCAACTAAACCTAAATCTATTAAACGCCACTTTTCCATTAACAATCGCCTCTTTTATCTCACCTTAGAAAAAAATATTATATAAAAAGTTTTTATATAAATTTTGCAGGCTTAGTTTTTAAAGGCTTATAGAAGAGCAAGCATTTAAAGTTATTTATTTTGTTTTTACCAAGTTGTTTAGCTATTAGTCATATTGTTTATATTAAAAACAAATTTAAAAATTAATTAAACTTTGAGTAATTGTAAAGGTTCATTTGATAGAGGTTAATAAGCTCTAAATCAAATTATAAAAGCTTTAATCAAAGTCCATGGAAAAGCTGGAATGCTCTTTAAACTATTAGATTGCCATTTATACTCTGGATGATTTGCAAGAAATTCATCAGCGTTAAATGATGCTCCACAAGGCTTCCCCCAATGAATCCATGTTGAAAATGAAAGCGCTAATTTGCTTGAGGAAACCTTTCCATCGAAAGCCCCAAATGGAAAGTATGGTCCGCATTCCCATTCTTTCCAACCTCTTGAATCCAATTCTATATGACCGCATAAAGTATTTCTATTTGGATTTTCTTTTAAACTTGAAGCATCAAAATGATCTGCTAAAAACTTTTTAGCTAACTCTACATTTATTTTTCCTTTATTAATTTCCATAAGTTGAAGCCATCTTTCTCGTCTGGCTATGGGAGATGAAGCTTTATCATTATAATCAAGTTTTGTTTCTGCTTTAACCTCTTCAGTTAAGGCTAAATTGCTTCCAACGAAGAATCCATCTTTAGTTCTAAGTAAATTATAGCTTTTTGCTCCAAGCTCTAAACAGCCAATTTCATTCGTTTTAGAATCACCTATTAACCAATCACTAGCATATCCACCATTATTATTTTTTATCATTATCTCAAAAAATTTATCTATATTATTTGCATATTGAACGGCTTTTCTTATACGAGCAAAATAGGGTTTGCCTTTAGGATTAAATTCGCAAGCTCCGCTAATAGTTGTTTCTGTTATTATCAATCCCTTTTCATTTATATACCAATCAGTTCCACTATAGATTGTTCCTGGATAAGCTTGCATTAAAAAACTATTTCCTTTTTCTGGTATTATAATTGCAATCATATTGTATCCTTTACCGGTTAAATATGGAAACCAAGTGTTATGTGCAGTTATGATTTCTCCATTTTCAGTATAACTACCTGTTGCAATAAAAGCGCTGCAATGAGGCGGCGCATAAAATTTGACTTCATCATTTTTTAACCAATAATGATAAGATAATGTGTCAAAATATCCATTTAAAGCTAATATATCAATTAAATCTAAATTAATCTTTTTATTATATGCTTTGATTCCGGAAATAATTCCTT
>Ga0078972_1000923_pt1 | contig 118095 bp, 108 predicted proteins | sample YelNatPaOPGAMG01_FD_67568 | JGI IMG/M metagenome (GOLD analysis project Ga0078972, IMG submission 67568) | Hot spring thermophilic microbial communities from Obsidian Pool, Yellowstone National Park, USA - OP-RAMG-01 (SPADES assembly) (version 2) | ecosystem: Environmental > Aquatic > Thermal... | reverse complement strand
CAGGCTCATCATCCTTCAGTATCCAATCCGCACCCAGCAGGTGAAAAGCGCAGAATCGCTCTGAAGCCCATTCCGCCTGCCTCGCAGCTCGACTCCGATTCCAGCTACTGACGGATCACGGTCGTGCATGCACCGTGCGGGTGGGCCTGGTGCTATAGACCCATCCAACGGCGAACAATGGGCAATAACAGTACCTTCCTAAGGTTATCGTTATCTTTCTACAGTATTTACCTGACATCCAACGGTCGATAGAATGCGGTTAACCCGGACGGCCGCTCCGCCAACCAGAGCGACTAAGACTCCGGCTGTAGGGAGATTGCCCAATGACACCCATCGGCCTGACGGCGAGCTGGTGGCGGGACGAAAGCGGCCAGGACATGATCGAGTGGGCGCTGCTCATCGCATTCGTGGCGGTTGCCGCAGCCGCGCTTCTTGAAACGAACACAGAAGCCATCGCAAGCATCTGGAGCAGCGCGCAAACGCAACTTAAGAAGGCGCAGACCGGGCCGGGGCTTTAACCCGGCTTTCTCGCCAGCCCCAGCGCCCGGATCCGCTTATGTAAATTAGTGCGCTCCATCCCGAGAGCGCGCGCCGCCGACGATACGTTCCATTTCGAGTGTTCCAGAGCGCGCAATATGTGCTCCCGCTCCGCTGTCTCGCGCGCCTCGCGAATGGTAGAGCGCGGACCGGCTGCCACCGGCACCCGCAACTCCAGCGGAATCGAGTCCACTCCAAGCCTGTCGCCAGGCGTGAGTATCGCCATCCGCTCCACAGTGTTCTTCAGTTCGCGGGCGTTCCCGGGCCAGGCAAAACTCTCCAGCACCGGGAATACCTCTTCTTCGAAGCACTTCGGGCGGAAATTGTTGCGCCGGCAGAAATCGTTGAGAAAGTAGACGGCCAGCGGCCGCACATCTTCGGGCCGCTCGCGAAGCGGCGGCACGCGTATGGGAACGACGCACAGCCGGTAGTACAGGTCTTCGCGGAAACGGTGCTGGGCCACCAGGGCGGTGAGGTCGCGATTGGTCGCCGCCACCACACGCACCGACACGCGAATCGCCTGCTCGCCGCCCACGCGGTTGAACTCGCCCTCCTGCAAGACGCGCAGCAGTTTGGCCTGGGCGGTCTCGTGCAGATCGGCCACTTCATCCAGGAACAGCGTGCCGCCATCGGCCAGTTCAAACTTGCCGCGCCTGGACGCAGCCGCGCCGGTGAACGCTCCCTTCTCGTGGCCGAACATCTCACTTTCAAGCAGCTCGGTCGGAATCGCCGCGCAGTTCATCTTCACGAACGGGCCCGAGGCGAACGGGCTCTCGCGATGTATGTGCGCGGCCAGCAGCTCTTTTCCGGTGCCGGATTCGCCTATGAGCATCACTCTGGCGTCTGAGCGCGCCGCCATCGTTGCCTGCTCCACCACGCGCAGAAATGCCGGGCTCCGGCCGATCATCTGCGCCGGCTCGCCCGCGAGTTCGCGCAGCCGCTCGTTCTCCCGCCGCAACGCCCCGTTCTCGACGGCGTTCTTCAACGCCGTGAGAACGCGCTCGCGCGTAAGCGGCTTCTCCAGGAAGTCGTATGCACCGGAACGTGTCGCCTCCACCGCATCGGCAATGGTGCCGTGCCCCGAGATCATCACCACCGGCGCCGTGATGCCTTGTTGCCGCAGCTCGCGCACAAGGTCGATGCCGTTGCCGTCCGGCAGACACACGTCAAAAAGGAACACGTCGGCGCGGCCGGCCTCGCTGTTCCTGCGGAAATCGTTGGCCGACAAGAAGACCGTGACCGCATAGCCTTCGTGCTCCAGAATGAGGCGCAGCGAGCGGCCGATGTTCTCCTCGTCGTCGACGATTGCGACACGGCGCATACTAAGGAACAGCTTAGCCCGACTCCGCAGGTCCGGCGTAATCGCACAGCCCGGCTACAGATTCACAGCCGCTCTTGCAGCACTCGCCTCCGGCGCCTTCTTCACCGGCTCCGCCACGGGCAGTGTAACGCGGAACGCCGCGCCGCCGAGCTCGCCCGCGATCGTCTCGATGTCGCCGCCGCAGAGCAGCGCATTCTTGCGAACGATAGATAAGCCTAATCCCATGCCGTGCTTCTTGAACGATATAGTCGGCTCGAACAGATGCCGCAGCGCCTCCTCGCTCAGCCCCGGACCGGAATCGTGCACCTCCACCGCGCCTGCCGCCGTCACCACCAGGACCGTGCCGCCCGGACCGGCCGCATCCGCCGCGTTCTCGAGCAGGTTTGTAAGGATCCCTTTCACGAGGTCCGCATCTGCGCGCACCGGCGCCTCCGGCGCCAGCCTCGTTTCATACCGGACACCCGGCCGCCCCGCCTTCAGCAGCATCACGCGTTCGCGCACGGCATCGTTCAAATCCACCGTCACCAGCCGCACGGGCGGATCCGCGGAAAACTCGGAAAATGCGCGAACGCGCCGCTCCATGCTCTCCACCTCGTCTACGACGATTCCTGCCGCCTGCTCCACAAACTCGCGGTCATTGCCGCCGCGCCTCGCGATCACCTCCTCCATCGTCAGCCGGATCGGCGTCAGCGAGTTCTTGAGCTCGTGCGCCATCTTGCGAGCAAGTTGCCGCCAGCTCGCCAGCTGCGCCAGATACACCATGCGGTCGCGATTGCTCTCAAGCTCCGCAGCGGTCTCGTTGAAAGCCTGTATAGCCCGGCCCGTTTCGTCCGTGCCCGCCGGCGGTATGCGCGTGGAAAGATCGCCCGCCGCGAGTCTCGCCAGGCCCGCCGTGAGCTGTTGGATCGGCCGGCTCACGCGATGCGCCAGGAAGACCAGCAGCGCAAGCGACAACGCCCACACAACACCCACCAGTACCGCGAAAGTGCGAACAAGCCCCGCGCCTATATCATGCGCGCGCGCTTCAGCCACGGCTTCGCGCGCGCTGCGGTACTCGCCCCTCAGCCGGGCCAGGCTGACGGCAGGGAACGGCTTTGCGTAAACCGCAACGCCGCCGGCGCGCCGGACGTAGTACAGCATGAGTTGCGCTCCGCCGTCGCGGTTCTGAGACCGCTCCACCACGCTAAACCGCTCCGCCTCGCCGCTCTCCCAGAACGCGCGGACGTCCTCGGGCCAATCCGCCCCCGGCAGCTCGTACACTCCAAGCGGCCCGATCCGTCCCGCCGCGACGCCCGCCTCCAGCGAATCCCGCACCTGCTGGTACAGAGCGCGGCCCGTCCGCTCCAACGTCTTTGAAAGCGTGTCCAGTTGATCCGTGTTGGCGAGGGTGGCGCTGTGCTCCAGCAGCGCGGTGGCGATCCACCACGTCGCGGCCAGCGGCGCAATCGTGGCCAGTACAAAGATAACCACCAGGCGGTTGCGAATGCTGTTCACAGCACCCGGTCCGCGGCGCCGGCCTCTTCACGGCGCCCAAGGCGCTCCCTGAAAGCAGCGGAGCGCCCGCGCTTCAGGTCCGCCAGGCGGAAGGGGCCTGCCTCGGCATTCCAGAGTCTCTCCTCGCCCCGGCTGCGGCGGCTAAACAGGTCGATGAGCCGCGCCAGTGTCATCGAATCGCTCTCCGGGGACGCGCGGTTCACGAGGTCCTCGGCGCGAACCTCCAGACGGACCCAGAACGGCTGCGTCGCTGCGATACCCTTCGGCTCCACCGCCATCTCGCCGATACACCAACCCTCGGCGCCCGCCGCTGTCGCGTGTGATGTCGTCCTGCGCCCCGGCCCGAGCCGAGTAACGGAGAACTTCTGCTCCCAGAGGTCGTAGCTCATGACGAACCGCTGTATGTCGCGGTACAGGGGGCTGGCCGCCGGATCCAGCTTGATGCAGAGCTGAATGGCGAACGGAACAGGCGCTCCGTCGTGCAGGCGCTGTAGCGGCTTGCCCGTGACAAAGTGGAACTTTGGGGCGCTGATTCTAAGCAGCGGACCGTCCAGGCGCACGTCGAGCGCCTCGTCGCGCCCGGACCGCGGAATCGCCAACCCTGCGGCCGGCGCGAACAACAACAACAACGTGCGACGTGTTACCTCGCCGCCTGACGGCATCAGAGATTCAGACCCGCCATGAAGACCGGCGTGACGTGCCCGTTCCTCAGCGGGAATGCAACCAGCATAGCGAATTCGCCGAGTTGAAAGCCCCCGCCCACCGAATGTTTCGCCGATGGATCCTGGCCGCGCGACCAGGCGGCGCCAGCATCGTAGAACACGCGGAGAACCCGATAGCGGTACTCGACGCTCTCGTAAACCACGCGCGCGCCCCCGAGCGGCGCCACCTCGTACTTCGTCCATCCGCGGAGCGTCCTGCCGTTCCCCAGCACGAATCGCTCGTACAGCGGCGCCCGCCCGTTCAGAATGCCGGCTCCGAACGCCACGTCCACGCGGTGAGGACCGTGCCACATCGCGTACGCGAAATCCCAGGCGTGGCGCGCGTAAACGTAATCGCTACCGAGAACATGGGCGGCCGCGCGCAGGCTGTAACCTGCACCCAACCGGTGCGAGTTGGGTCCCGACGATTCCAACCGCCGGTCATAGCGCAGAGTACCAATGACGGCGTTGGCGGATTCGGGTTGCGCGGCCGTATACGGCAGCCCGGGAGCCGGTTGTGGCTCGAGCCGTTGAAAACTGGCGCCGGCGCCCACCGTGAGCCCGTGGATGGGCAGAACGGTCACCCCCGGTTGAAAGTTCCTGCGCGCCCTGTAGATGCCCGCCTCCTCGGGGTGTGCCTCAACGGCCGCGAGCGTCGCGGAGTTCCAGATGGCGTGGAAATCCTCGAAATCGAAACCTAGCCGGACCTTGGACGTTCCGGGCTTCACATTCCGGTAGTGCGCCGTTATACCCGCGAAGCGGTCTATGAGCTGCTCGTTGTCGCTCAGCACGGAAGCTGAAAACTCGTTGTCCTTCGCGCGGACCGTGCCTTCAACCTCCCCCGTCCATCCAAGGCGCGAGCTATACACCGCGCGCGGCGCTCCGAGGTCGAAGCGGTCCTTTCGGCCGGCCCATTCCAGCTCGAAAACAAGCCTCACACGCCCCGGGCTCTCGCCCCGGGTGACCTTTCGGGTGATGTAGTAGTCCGGAAAATCGCGCAGGATGTGATCGATCAGGCGGCCTATCTTTTCCTCATCAAGCCTGAACCCGACCAGTGATCGCATGTCGTCCCTCAGGCTCCGGCTGATAGAGGAACCTTCAACGCCCGTAATATCCACGCTTTCGACGATGTACCGGCCGTTTACGTTAACCGGGGCTTCATCTGGAAGCTGCGCGGCGGCGCCATCGTCGTGAGCGGTCTTCTCCGGGGTGGCGCCCTCCTGGGGATTGTCATGCTGCACGACGGTTTCCGGGGCGTTGCTCTGTTGCAGGATACCTTCCTGAGCCTTTGCCTGCTGCGGCACTTGTGGCACACCCTGCCCCAGGCCGGCGCCGTGCAGCGTGGCGCAGGCACTCGTGCCTGCCGCGCCGCCGCTCATCGCTGTGCTCGGAGCGGCTGCCGCATCCGCCAGCCTGGCGCGCGGCGCCACCATATCCGTTCCCTGGGCCAGGGCTCCGGCTCCGCCGGACAGCGCCAGAGCAAACAAGCAAAACCACCTCATAAGACCACCGGCCGTCAACGAATGCACGCGAGCTGCCAACCGCCTAAGCAATCGCATTCCCGGCAGTTCTTTGCTCGGGGCGTGTGAAAAGCGGGCCACACTGTGATCTGGCGGGTCCCGCCGTTCATTCCGGCAGGACAACGGTTCCTGCGTCCGCTTTCTCACCCTTACGGTAACCTGCACCGCTTCTCAAGTGCTGTCGGGACCTCCAGGATCTCTTACGGAAGATGGGGGACAATGAAGCAAGGGACATGACGTTCCAGGGGGGCTGGGATCCGTGCTGGGCTTCACGCCGTATCTGCCGGTTATCCTGCTGGCTGCTCAATTGACGGGTGCTCAACAGTTTCCCGCTCCGGACCAGCACCCGGATTTGCTCTCGTGGGATGAACTCGTCTCATTATCGGCGAACGCGCCCACGGGAGCGGTGGGCAAAAAGCTCGAAAGGCTGCTCGCCACGCCATTCATTTCAAATGCGGCAGCTCGCTCCGGTGTGCTCCCCAAACGCCCATGCTCACCCGGGTCCGGACCGGTGCTGCGAATAGCCGAGTGGAACATTGACAGCGGCGCGAAGTACGATGAGGTCCGGACCGTGCTCTCCGGAGCCCTTCCCCGCAGTGCCGCTCCCGGCGCAGTCCCGGAACGCGCCGCTGAGGCCGGCTTTCAGGCCCGCGAGTTGGGGCTGGCTGATGTCGTAATCCTGAGCGAATCCGATATCGGAATGCCGCGCAGCGGCTATCGCGATGTCGCGGGCGAACTCGCACGCGATCTCCATATGAACGTCGCCTTCGGAGTGGAGTTCGTGGAGGTGGACCCGCTCACGATGGGGCTCGAAGAACCCGAAGGGACACCGGAGCAGCTCGCCGCCTGGCGCACCGCCCACTCTGTCGATCGCACACGATACCGCGGCCTTACCGGGAATGCCATACTCAGCCGCTACCCTATCCTGTCCGCGCGCATCCTCCGCGTCCCCAGGTGCTACGACTGGTACGAACAGGAGAGACAGAATACCGCCCTCCTCGAGCACGGCCGCCGCTGGGCATCGGCACGGGTCTTCGACGAGCGGATCGCGCGCCAGATGCGCCGCGGCGGCAGGATGGCGCTGGTGGCTGAACTCGCCGTTCCTGAGTCGCCGACCGGCATCCTTACAGTTGTAAGTGCGCATCTCGAGGACCGCGCCAGGCCCGCGTGCAGGTGCGGGCAGATGGAATACCTTATCGCGAGCCTTTGGAACGTCCGCGGACCGCTCGTTCTAGCCGGCGACTTCAACACAAGCGGGACGGACCTTACTCCGACATCGGTTCGCAGGCAGGTAGTCGGCCGCGGCACAAGCGCCAAGTTCTGGCTCGGAATGGGCCTCTTCACCTACGCTCCGTTAGGAATCGCCCGCCTCTCCTTCTGGCCCATAAACTATATGAAAAACCTTCACGATCCAACATACCTGCACTTCCCGGCTCTCATGCCGAATCGCGAGCGCGGGTTCTTTTCGCTGACCGAAGATTTCCGCTTCTCGGATGGCGGCCGTTTCGACTTCAGCGGACCCGCCACCGAGACGCGAAACGGTAACGGCGGAAGGCTCGCAAGCAGCAACCAGCGTGTTTGGAAAGGCTTTGCGCCCACGTTCGCAATGCCGCGCAATTTCAACCATCTTATCGGCATTTCCAAACTGGATTGGTTCTTTGTGAAACCGGATCCGAGAGCATCCGGGCGGCATCAGCGCTGCTGTTTTTCGCCGCACCGGCCTCTTACCATGAACGTGCTAAACGAAGCGGCTCCGGGGCGAATCTCCGATCACGCGCCGATGACAGTCGATCTCTACTTGCTGCCAACTGAGGATGGCGCAGGGCGGCGAATGCCCGCCGCTGCGCCATAGTAGCTACTTCGCCAGCATGTCGTCTGCCGCGAGCACCAGGAACATGAAATTCGAAGCGCCGCCGCCCATGACATACTCGGTCTGCTGCCAGAGGTAAGGGAAGTCCTTCAGTTCGGGAAAATCCGGCCGTATAAGCGCCGTCCCGGATGTTACACCGCCAGGAATATAACTCCAATCCGCCCGGTTGAAACCATAAGCAACCGTCATCGAGCGCGATCCGACGCCGGAAGCGAATGACGCGGTGTTGGACCCCGGGTGCACTCCCAGCACGAAATTGAGCGCATTGAGCGCGTACTTGGGACTTACTATGTCCGGAAACGCGCGGTGCAGATAGTACTGCTCGACACCGAAACTCTGGATGTTCCAGCCTGCGCCCCAGATCTGCGGATGGTACGGCACGCCGAACGGGTTCTCTTTCTCCCGCTCGGCTGTCTGAGCGAAGCTCTTGGCCACGCCCTCGCGGATCTCATTCACAAACGAGCTGTCCTGGATCATCGGCAGCACGCGGCCGATCATCCATCCGACGGACCCAATGCGCGCCAGAATCTGTTGCCGCTCGGCCAGCAGCGCCTGGCCGTACTCGGGCTTTTTCGTCGTGAGCCACAGCTCGACGGTAGCGCCGATTTTGGCATTGAATCCGAACCTGCCCGCATCGCGATCCTGCCGGTACAGCGCCTCGGCGGCGTTGACACACTCATCCGCCAGTTGCGCGTCGTAGCCTTTCAGGACTCGCCCGGCTATCGCGAGCGCGCGAATCGCGCTGTACTCGTGCCCGGCGTTCTCTTCGGTGAAAACCCAGCGGTCGTCTGGCGCGCCGGAATGCGTGGCCGTGCGCTGGTCCGCCGCCAGCTTCGGATCGTAGAACAGGTTATCTGTGACGTTTACCGTATCGCCGAGGATCGTGTACTGCTCGAGCGTCGGAGTAATGATCCCGCGATACACCCGGCCCATGCTCCTGTAACCGCCGAGAATCGTCAGGATGCCGTGCTCCACCTGCTGGAGCAGGTCCGGCTTACCGTCGGGCTGGTGAATCCTCGCAAGGTGCTTCGACTCATCGATGGTGGTGTCGTCGTAATCGATGTGGAACAGCTCGTATGTTGAAGCCAGAATCCAGACCTCGTCGGCCTGCGACTCGATGCGCAGATCATCGTCACCGGCATCGTGCCATCCGCCGGCGTTCAGTCCGGGCACAACCTCGCCGGATTTGTACTTAGTCAGCGTCGAGGGGCCCTGTCTGTACCCGTCGAAGTGATTGAGATTGACTGGCGCCATGCGCGCATCGTCCATGTGGCAGGCGCCGTGCCAGACGCGGTAGTTTTCCTCCACTCGCATGTGACACATCTGGATCGGCAGGAAATACTCCAGCGTGGGCTGCCAGACGTGCCGTTTGAAAACGTCAGCGCCTATTTTGAACGGCTCCGTCCGCGCGTTGCCGTACTCGACGACATACATGCCAGGCGTGGTCACCTTAGTGAAATCGAACTGAAGGTAGTTGTATCGAAGGAACTTACCCCACGCCTTCGGCTGCCCTGTAAGTACGTCTTGCAAGCCGCCGTCTTCAGAGATGCGCTTTACGCGCACCGTATCAATCGCAGTGTCGGCGGGGTCGAGTTCGATGATCGCCACCTTGCTCTGTTTCGGGTGATAACCGACCTCGGAGACGTGAACCACCGGGGCGGACTTCCACCCCTTGATCACGTGAGGCGTGATCAACCACTCGACCGCCCGCGCCGTCGAGCCGGGAGCGACAAGCGATCTTACGACGAACCATCCGTTGTTATGGACGTTGCGTGCGTCGATCAGATAGAGATCGCCGGTACGGCTCTCTATCGTGAGCCGCTGGGCATCTGTCTCCGGCGCAATGGTGAGCTTCGGACCTGAAGCCAGCGGAACAGGCTCAAATCCGCCGTCGGTCCTGCGATCCGGACCGTCGCCCTGACGCGGGAAAATACCCGATTGCCCGCCCAGGTACCACGTCTTGCCGAACAGTTCGCCCGGGGACAGCTCCAGGTTGAACCCCACCTTGCTGTACCACTCCCTGGGCAGCGGGCTGTCAAGGTCGACGACAACGCGGACGCCCTCTCCCTCCGCCCGCACGCGGACCCTGTACGAGAAGTTCAGGTCCGGGTACTCGATGGGATTGAAGCCCTTGCGGTCGCGGGCGGGATCGGGATACGACAACGAAACCGTAATCTCGCCGCCGGCGCGGTCCACCACGCGCTGGTTCTGTTTGGGAATAGGCGCCCACTGTCCCGGAGTAGGCCCCAGCCGCAGGTCGCCGTTGCTGGCTACCCGAACGCCGTGCTGTATGATGTTGACCCCGCCCTGGTGGCCTTCGGGATAAATATCCTGGTACACCATTATGCTGGCGCCGGGGCGTTCGAAATATTCCTGATCATTCAAATGGAAGGAAGCCTGCTGCGCGTAAGCAGCCAGGCCGGACAGGCAGGCACAGACAACAACAGCTGCGCAAAACTGCATAAGGTCACCGCCAGATTGGGATGAATATGCGAAGGCGCGCGGCAGCGCCTTCGCGAAGCACCGGAGCAACCGGCTGTTACGTTAACGACCAGCCCTTGCGGAACGATGGCTTGAGATAACGGTTCGCCTCGGCGCTGTTGCTGAAGCGCATTTTCGCCGCATCCCACTCAAGCTTGCCTTCGACGCGCAGGGCGATCACGCCAAGCAGCATCCACTCTACAAACGGGGCCGCCACTTCGAAATTCGAGCACGCCGGTTCGCCTCCCTTGCAGGCGCGAATCCAGTCGCGGTAGTGGCCGGGAGAACGCGTCAGCAGCGGTTCGGGGAAACGGTAGTCTTTCATCTTCTCCACCGGGATCAGGCGCGTCTGTTCGCCGTAGGTTCCGGTCGTCAGCATGCCTTTGGTGCCGATGAACAGCGATCCGTCCGGAGGCGGCATGCGGAGGTTCTCCTGTTTCCGCATCTCCTCGTAGCTCTGGTAATCGAAGACGCGGCCGACTATCCCGTTGTAGGACGGCCGGGCCGGCCGCCCCTGAGGTGCGCTGTCGCCCTGACGGCGGAAGAAAAACGGGAGATCACCGAGCAACTCGCCCTCGGGCACGCCATTAATCTTTGGCGTCTCGGTGCAGCCGTCATACCAGAACAGCTTCAGCGGCGGCATATTGCCGCGAGCGGGGAAGTCGAACCGGATCACCGACTTCTTCGGGAACATGAAGCTGCTCGTGCCCTCTTTGCTGATGCACTCGACGCTTGTAGGGGCGCCGAGCTTCAGCGCCAGGTTCGGAGCACCAAGGATGTGACAGGCCATATCGCCCAGCGCACCGCAGCCGAAGTCGTAAAATCCGCGCCAGTTGAACGGTTCATAGAAGCCGCCCCAGCGGGTGGGATACCCCTCGCCGCCTGCGGTATAAGCGCGCGCATCAGCTATGCCCAGCCAGCTATCCCAGTCGAGCGTGGCGGGGACCGGTGTCGGAGCCGGGATCTCCGTAAGGCCCTGCGGCCATATCGGCCGGTCGGTCCAGGCGTGCACCTCGGTAACGTCGCCGATCTCGCCCGCCCAGATCATCTCGGCCGTCTGCCGCGTGCCTTCGTTCGAGTAGCCCTGATTTCCCATCTGGGTTGCCACGCGGTACTTCCGCGCGGCGTCGCGCAGCATGCGCGCTTCCCAAACAGTGCGCGTGAGCGGCTTCTGGACGTACACGTGCAGGCCGCGCTCCATGCACCACATCGCCGCGGTGGCGTGCATGTGGTCGGGAATAGTAACGATAACCGCGTCCAGGTTTTTCGCCTCGCGGTCAAGCATCTTTCGGAAATCCTTGTACTTCGGGACGCTCGCGTATTTCTCGAAAGTTCTAGCCGCTTGCTTCTCGTTGACGTCGCAAAGCGCGACGATGTTTTCGCTGGCGCAACCCGCTATGTCACTCTCGGCCTTCCCGCCTGCACCGATCGAAGCGATATTCAGCTTTTCGTTAGGCGACTTGTAGCCGAGCCTCTGCAAAGAAGGAGTGCTCCCGAAACCGGCCGCGGGGATAGCACCGGCGAGCAGCGGTCCGAAGAAGAAATGGCGTCTGCTAAGATCCAAAGCTGACCTCCCCGTACATCATATTCCCGCCCGCTGACGAGACGCACTTGCGGCGCGCGGGCCTCTACATTCATGAGGAGGGCGAAATCCGGACCGCCCCGGTTACGGAGGGCGGAATCCTGCTACGAACCAGCCGATCCGAACAGTTCCGCCTGGGCCGGCTGCTGTTCTGCATCCCTATCAACCGGCTGCGCCCGGCCGGCACGCTTGCGCGCGCGCTCCTGCTGCCTCAGTTCGAAGCCGATCATTCGCGCTTTCACCAGCGCCTTAATGTCGCCCGAGGTAGGACGGTCGGATATGCCCGGGAAGTGCAGTTGCTTGCTCATCGGGGCACCTCGATCCACCCTTCCAGGTACGGCACGGCGCTTCCGGCTATTTTGACCCGCTCCCCTTGCAGCTCGCAGTAGAGGTCGCCGCCGCGGCGCGACACCTGCCAGGCGTGCAGGCTGGCCTTGCCGAGCCTGCCGGCCCAGTAAGGAATCAGCGTGGTGTGCGCCGACCCGGTTACGGGATCTTCATCTATGCCGTGTCCCGGCGCGAAAAAGCGCGATACAAAGTCCACTTCCCTCCCGGGCGCGGTCACGATCGTCATCCGGCCGAGCTTGGCGAGCGCCTTGAAATCGGGCTCGAGCGAACGCACCTGCTCTTCTGAATCGAACAGCGCCATGTAGTCGCGCGCGGCCCACAGTTCGCGCGGGCGCGACCCCAGCGCAGCAGCCATGGCATCCATCCCTTCGTTGCAAGGTGCGGGCGGCCGGGACGGAAAGTCCATCGCCAGCCGCTCGCCTTCGCGCTTCACCACGAGTTCGCCGCTGAGGGTGTCGAAACAGGCGCTCTGAAGTTCCGGCTTCAAGTACCGGAAGATCACGAATGCAGTTCCGAGCGTGGCGTGTCCGCAGAGGTCGACCTCGGCCGCCGGCGTGAACCATCGCAGGTGGAACCGGTCTCCGCGGGGGACGAAAAACGCCGTCTCAGACAGGTTGTTCTCCGCGGCGATGGATTGCAGAATGCGATCCTCCGGCCACGTCTCGAGCGGGCATACCGCGGCCGGATTTCCTCCGAAAAGCCGGGTTGTGAAGGCGTCTACCTGGTAGATTGGGATGCGCACCTGATCAGTATGCAACGATTGAGGCCTACAATGGTCGGTTGGCGCCGGCGGCAAAGGGGAACAAATCGCCTCCGGCCATCGTCTTTCGGGTGATGAGGTCGAACGCGTCTATCGGGGAAGCTGTGTCCGTGGCCGCCGGATCGCTGCGGTCGAGCAAGATGCGCAGTTTTCTTACGCTCCTGGGCATCATCCTTGCCACAACCACGCTGATCGCGGTCATGTCCGTCATCCACGGAATGGATGTGTATGTAGCGCAACAGGTTTCTGATATGGGCGCGGACGGCTTCCGCGTCGTCCGCCTGGCCATGATCGGCGAGCGCGATCCCAAGAAGTACCTGGAAATGCTCCGCCGGAACCCCAAACTGCGCAAAGAGGAGTTCGATTACCTGCGCGACCACGTCACGCTTTGCCGCGATATCGGCCTGGAGAGCTACCGCCGTGCGGCCATCTCATATGAAAAGGACCGTTCCGACGGAGTGATTGTGCGCGGCGCAACGCCGAACCTCTCGTCGATAGCGAACATCGAAGTCGCCAACGGGCGGTTCTTTACGAATGCCGACAACCAGCGCCGCCAGGCGGTGACTTTCATCGGCGCGGACATCCAGAACCGCTTTTTCCAGGGAGTGGACCCCGTCGGCAAGATTCTCCGCATCGAGGGCCGGCCTTTTGAGGTTGTCGGCGTGGCGAAGACACAGGGCAGCGTTTTCGGCCAAAGCCGCGACAATTTCGTGATGGTCCCTATCGGGACATTCTTCAAGATGTTCGGCACCCAAAGCGACGTGGACATTTTCGCCGTTGCTCTGGACCACGAGCATTATTACCAGGCCCAAGATGAGATTCGCGTGCTGCTGCGCAGCTACCGCGGCCTGCGCCCGAACCAGGAGGACACGTTCTCAATAGTGGGCTCCGACTCCCTCACCAGCGCATGGGACAGTTTGACTGGCGCCATCGCGGCTACGGCCGTCGCAGTGGTCTCCGTGTTCATGATCGTCGGCGGCGTGGTCATCATGAATATCATGCTGGCCGTGGTTACGGAGCGCACTCACGAGATCGGCATCCGCAAGTCCATGGGCGCGCGCCGGCGGGACATCCTGCAACAGTTCCTGGTTGAATCTTCGATGCTGGCCGGCGCAGGAGGGCTGATAGGCACGCTCGTGGCGTGGGGAGTTGCTGTGCTCGTGAGGAACGTCACGCCCGTGCCGATGGTGATTCCGGTGACCGCAGTGTTCATAGCCGTGGGACTGTCGAGCGCGGTGGGCCTGTTCTTCGGGATATACCCGGCCCGAAGGGCATCGCTTCTGGATCCGATCGAGGCGTTGAGGATGGAAAAATGAGTACTACTGCCCAAAATCCGAACGGCGGCTTCATCGGCCTTCGGTCCGACCTGGCTTCGGCCGCAAGGATGGCGCTCGGCACCATACGCGACCATAAGATGCGCAGTTTCCTCACCGTGCTCGGCGTCATCATCGGCACCGGGACCATGATCGGCGTGGGATCCATCATCACGGGACTCGACGCCACCATAACGAACATCATCCGGCAGTTCGGGCCGAACACCATCATGGCCTTCAAGTTCAACTTCGGCTTCAATGACGTGAGCCGGGAGGAAATGCAGCGGAAGCCGCTCACGTATGAAGACGCGCGCGCAGTGGCCGAGCGCTGCCCCTCGGTCGAGGCTGTCAGCCCTTATCTGATCGCGGACTTCCACACGATCCACTACGCCAAGTACAAGGGCGACGACATGTACAACATCGAAGTGGGCGGCACGGAGGAGGGCTATGCGTCCGGCGGCACCGTCATGAAGTACGGCCGCTTCTTTACGGACGTGGAGAACAGGCACAGGCTGCCTGTTGTCGTTGTGGGCGAGGACATTCAAAAAGCATGGTTCCCCAGTGTCGATCCGATCGGCAAGTACATTGAGGTCGACGGTCATCACTTTCAGATCGTCGGCGTGATGCAGCGCGCTGCCGCCTCGCTTCCAGGCCAGGAAGACCGCCGCGTCCTGTTTCCCTACTTCACGATGAAGAAGATGTTCCCCAACGCCAAAGAGAACATGCTCATAATCATCGCGAAAGAGGGGAAACTGGCTTCCGCGATGGATGAAGCCCGCGCCATCCTGCGCCAGCAGAGGCGCTTGAAGCCGGATCAACCTGACAATTTTTTCATGACCACTGCCGAACAGATGGTGGAGCAGTTCCGCAGCGTAATGGCAATTACGGCAATCGTAATGGTGGTGCTCAGTTCTATCGGACTGCTTGTCGGCGGCGTCGGCGTGATGAACATCATGCTCGTGTCTGTGACAGAGCGCACGCGCGAAATCGGCATTCGCAAGGCTGTAGGCGCGAGGCGTTTCGACATAGTAAGCCAGTTCCTTACCGAGGCAGTCGTTCTGACCGCGCTCGGCGGCGTGCTTGGACTCATGCTCGGCTACGGCATCTCGCTCTGCTCGAAACTCGTCTTCCCGAGCGTTCCAACCGCGGTGCCGTTGTGGGCCGCGGTCCTTGGCGTCGCCACGTCCACAGGCGTAGGCCTGTTTTTCGGCATCTGGCCTGCGGCGAAAGCGGCGCGCCTGGACCCGGTGGAAGCGCTCCGCTACGAGTAGCGCGGCGCCGCCGGCCGGCGCCCCAAAGACGTAGCCGGTCAAGGGTAGACTGTAGTGATAATGCGCGCGGCGATCGCGCTGTTGGTTCTCGCCTCCGGAGCCTACGCGGCAGGCCCGACTGCCGAACTCGCCAGCCGTCTGAGTTCAGCCGGACTCGATCCTGATACCTGCTTCCGCGTCAGGGATCTCCATCTCGTCCGCGGCGATATCCGTTTTTACTTCAACGACGGCTACTTTGTGTTCGGCAATCCGGTCAACGGCGTACGCACCTCCGCTGTGTTCGTGGCTGGTGAAGAAGGCGGCGACGCGGAGATGCTATTGATGCCGCCCACCAAGTCGGAGAGACTGTCGCTCTCTCTGTACGCTAAAACTCCCAATTTGAACGAGCACTTCAGCCACGCCATTCTCGTGTTCTCCGACGACACCGCGGCCGAGTTGCAGGAAGAAATCATCAAGAGCGGTGCTCCCCACAAGGATCCGGCGCGCGGCGCCGGCATCGCCTCCGAATGGGAAACGGTCGTCCGCAACTTCACGCGCAGTTTCCAGATCCGGCTTGTGCACGACATGCTCGGAGAAAATCGCGCGGCCTTCGGCATTTTCTACGCGGCGGTCGCGGGAACGCGGCTCGGCAACTTCGATGTAGTCTACGACCCCCGCGCGCCTGAGCAAATCACCGTTGGCCAGGTGGAATCGCGCGAGGGCCAGCCGTTCTTCGACGTGTGGTGCCGTTTCGCATCCCGCGAGTTTCGCACCGGACAGCGCACAGTGCCGGCCGACGATGTCACGGCGCTTTCCTACGACATCGAAGCCGAACTCGACTCCGCACTCAACATGCGCGTCGTGACCCGCGCCGTCGTGATACCCGGGCTCGAAGGCAAACACTCCCTCACCTTCGATATCTCACCCCAGATGCGCATTACAGGGGCGAGAATCGGCGGGGAGCCGGCCGAAGTGTTGCAGCCGGAGTCCTTGCGCTCGACGCTCATCCGAGGCACGGCGAACGAGACGTTCCTGCTGGTCCCGTCCAAACCGCTGCAACCCGGCCACGAATACGAAGTCGAGTTCCATCACGAAGGCAACGTCGTTACCGACGCCGGCAACGGCGTCTACTTCGTCGGCGCCCGCGGAGCCTGGTACCCTAACCGCTACTGCCAGTTCTCGCGATTCAAGCTGATGTTCCGATACCCCGTGGACCTCGATCTCGTAGCGACGGGCCGGCCTGTCGAGGAGCTCACGGATGGCGAATGGCGCATAGCGCGTTACAGCAGCGATGCCCCGCTGCGAATGGCCGGGTTCAATCTCGGGCGTTATGAGCATCAGGCCATAGCGCGCGGCGATTACGTGGTGGATGTGTTCGCAAACCGCACGCTCGAATCCGCGCTCGCGCCTCGCCCGAAGGTCGTGCCCGCTCCCAAAGCATCCGCCGGCGCCGACCCCGTCACGCCGCGGTGGACGGTGGATCTTCAGCCGATGGCGGAAGCTGGCGGACCGCGCCCCAGCGCGCGCCTCGAGCGGCTCGCCGGCGAGGTCGCCGGCGCACTGGAGTACATGTCCGGCCTCTTCGGCCCGCCCGTCCTCAAACAACTGACGGTTTCGCCCATTCCCGGCAGTTTCGGCCAGGGATTCCCCGGTTTGATTTACCTCTCCACGCTCGCCTATCTGGACCCATCGCAGAGGCCGCCCGCCGTCCGGGGCGCCTTCGCACAGACGTTTTTCGACGAGATCATCTGCGCCCACGAAACCGCGCACCAGTGGTGGGGCAACATCCTGACCGCGTCCGAAACCGAAGGGGACTGGCTGATGGAGGCGCTGGCGAACTACTCCGCGCTTCTCTATCTCGAAAAGCGCAAGGGCACTCCGGCCCTCGACGGCGTCCTCAACTCCTACCGCGAGGAACTGCTGGCGAAGACGGTCACGGGCTCGGAGATCGAGTCGGCCGGGCCGATTGTCTGGGGCTCGCGCCTGATGAGTTCCCGCACGCCCGATGCCTGGCGCATCATAACCTACGAAAAGGGCTCCTGGATCATGCACATGCTGCGCCGCCGCATGGGCGACGACCGCTTCCTCAGCATGCTTGCACAACTGCGGAAGCGCTACCAGTACAAGAGAATCTCCACGGAAGAGTTCCGGATGCTCGCCGCGGAATTCATGCCTCCAAAATCCCCGGATCCGCAGCTCGAATGGTTCTTCGAGCAGTTCGTCTACGCCACCGGCATTCCGGCCCTGAAACTGAACTACTCGGTTAAAGACTCCGGCGGGCGGTACCGGCTGACCGGCGTCATCACTCAGACCGGCGTGGACAAGGAGTTCGGCGCATACGTGCCCGTTGAGATCCAGTTCGCCAAGGGCAAGCCGGAAACAGTTTGGCTGAGGACCTCCAGCGATCCGGTGGCGTTCTCCGTCAACCTCCGGCAGAAGCCCGAGCGTGTGCTGCTGGATCCCGGAAACGCAGTGCTGCGGCGGTAGTTGCTGAGTTGAAGTTCGCTGAAAAGCCCTGCGGGACGGACGCCCTCCTCCGCACCGGACCCCCGGTCCGGCTTCGCTTCGACTCAGCATGCCGGTTCCATGTCCCGCCCGCCGCCGTCCATTAAACTTAGATTTGATGCTTTCTGAGGTTCTACCTGCCTTGTGCCTGCTTCTGGCGCCCCAGGAAGGCACGCCCAACGACGTCGAGCGCGAACTGAAACGCTTTATGGACGTGTACGCCGTGGTCGAGCGCATGGCGGCCGACCCCGTCAATCCGGAGCAAGCCATCTACGGTGGCGCAATCCCGGGTATGCTGCGCCGTCTCGATCCGCACTCCGTCTTTTTCGACGCGCAGCAGTTCGAGCAACTGAAGGAACTCGAAAGCTCCACGCGCAAGGGCTTCGGCAGCGTGGTATCTGTGATGCCCGGGCGCGTGATCGTGCTTCAGGCGCTGCCCGGCACGCCGGCCGCGAAATCCGGGCTGTCCGCAGGCGATGAGATTGTAGCCATAAATGGCTACTCGCTCGCGATGCTGAACCTCGATCAACTCATCGGCCTGCTCGAGCAGGCACGCCAGCAGCAGGCGCGCATCGACGTACGCCGCCCCGGAAATGCCATCATCATGCACTTCCTCCTCACACCGGAAGAATTGCAGTCGCCCAGCGTAGACCGCGCGTTCATGCTGCGCCCTGGCATCGGTTACGTACGCGCCACCAGCTTCGACGTCGAAACCGGCAAGCAGATTCACGACGCCATCGAGAGACTCGGCGGCAGTTCGCTTCGGGGGCTCGTGCTCGACCTGCGCGACAACCCCGGCGGCATACTCGGGGCCGCTCTCGAAACAGCATCGCTTTTCTTGCCGCCAAGGACGCTTCTGATATCCGCGCGCGGCCGCGCCGTCCCTTCGCAGGAACAGTTCGTCCCCGACCAGGCCGCACCCTACAAGTTCCCGGTTGCTGTCCTCATCAACGAGAAGACCGCCAGCGCATCTGAAATCGTTGCAGGTGCCCTCCAGGATCACGACCGCGCGGTAATCCTCGGCGTTCCGAGCTTTGGCAAAGGCCTGGTCGAAAGCGTATATCCGTTGTCGGAGGGCACGGGAATAGCGCTGACTACGGCGTACTACTACACGCCCAGCGGGCGCTCGATACAGCGCCCGCTCGCCTCGAGCACAATTAACCCCGGCGAGACGAGCGGTCCCGCCGGCGACGATTCCCAGTATAAGAGCGACTCCGGACGGCCCCTCCGCGGCGGCGGCGGCATTCAGCCCGATCGCGTCGTATACCCTGAGGACATGAACCGCTTTCGCATCGTTGTCACCGCGAGCGGCTCTCTGACTCAGTTCGCCGCACAATACGCGCGCACGCACGCCAAGCCCGCCGGCGGCATCGAGATCACGGGCGCAATTCTGGATGAATTTCAGGTGTATCTCTCGCAGCGGAATATCAGGCCGTCAATCGCCGAGTGGTCGCGCGAGCGGGATTGGATCAGCGGCCGCCTTAAGGTGGAACTCGCCACGCAGTTCTTCGGCGTGGCCGGGGGCGACGAGGTGGAAGCTGCCCTCGACCCCGTGGTCAATGCCGCCGCCGATGCCATCGCGGCGCCACGCGCGGCTGCGAATTAGCGCGATGCGGAAGCACGGCCGCGCGCCGGCATCTCCCGCGCCCGATGGCGCAGCCTGCTCTACAACCGTGAACAGCCGGTCTGGTCGGCACACAACGCCAGCATCCGCGTGCGCTTCATCGCGGTGCCGCTGACCTGCCCCCGATAATCTCGTCCAGTCGTAATTTGGAAAGCTCCCCGGATTTCACCGAAGCCGGGCCTTGTTCATCTGCTTGCAGCGTCCCCTCAAGAGAGGCCCCGCGGCGCGGGGAGCGCCGCCGCCGGAGGCGGCAGCGCGCGGCGTGTTCGCGGCGGGTCAGTTGCCGGCTGCCGTGATGGCTTCCTGCGCCTTTGCGGGATGGCCGCGCGTGAACCGCCGGACAGCCCGCTCGCCGAGATCGTCCAGGAACGTGTAGACCACGGGCACGACGATCAATGTGAGCAGCGTCGACGTGATCAAGCCGCCGATCACCGCCCGCGCCATCGGCGCGCGGAACTCCGCGCCCGAGCCCAGTTCAAACGCCAGCGGCAGCATGCCGAAAATCATGGCCAGAGTGGTCATCAAAATCGGCCGCAGCCTCACCCGCGCGGCTTCGATGATGGCTTGCGCTCGCGGCACTCCCTCGCGCCGCTGCATGTTGGCGAAATCGATCAGCAGGATCGCGTTCTTCGTGACCAGGCCCATCAGGAGGATGACGCCGATCATCGACATAATGTTCAGCGTGTCTTTTACGGCATACAGCATTCCTGCCACGCCGATCAGCGACAGCGGAAGCGAGAGCATGATCGCGAACGGCTGAAGGAAGCTGCGGAACTGCGATGCCAGGATCGCATAAATGAGCACGATCGCCAGCGCCAGGGCGCTCAGCGCGTACCCAAAGCTCTCCATCATCATCTCGAAGTCGCCTGTAAACGTGATCGAGTACCCCGGAGGAAGATTCAGCGCGCTGCACCGCGAGGTGATGTCGTTCACCACCTCGCCGAGCGAGCGTCCCTGCGGGGTCGCCCCGATGCGTATCTCGCGGATAAGGTCGAGCCGGCGGATATTCGACGGCGCTCCGCCGGATTCCACGTGCGCCACCTGCGAGAGGGGCACGAGCACCGTTCCCATCCGCCCCGGCAGATCGAGCGAAAGCAGGTCCGCGGAGCGCACGCGCTCGCGCGGGCTCACGCGCAGCCTGACGTCGTAGCTGTCGCCGTCGGCATCTTCGAATTTCGAGACCACCTGGCCGGCAATCAGGCCGCGCACGGTGGTCGCGACCGTTCCAAGGTCGAGCCCGAGGTCGCCTGCCGCGCGCCGGTCCACCGCGATCCTCACCTCGGGACGGGGCTGCTCCTCGCTTGTGTCCACGTCCTGAGCGCCCGGAACCGACCGCACGATCTTCAGCACCTGCTCGCTGATCGCATTGATGCGCGCAAGGTCGGTGCCGCGGACGCTGATCTGGATCGGTTTCTGGCCGCCCATAGTATCGTCGGCCGAGCCGACGGACGTTCTCAGCCCGCGAAAGCGCTTCAGGCGCGCGCGCATGTCGGCCATGATGTCCAACTGGTGCGGGCGCGTGCTTCGCTCGGTGAGCTTGACAAAAATGCTGCCCTCGTTTACGGGGTTCATCGTTCCGCCGATGGCCGCGTAGGTGTAGGCCACCCCGGGGTTCTTGCGAATCTCGGTTATCAGCTCGCGAGCGATATCCATCGAGCGCTCGATCGAAACGCCCGGAGCGGCTTTGTAACTGACGCGGAACTGGCCTTCGTCGGCGTCGGGCATGAACGCGGAACCGAGCTTGCCGAACAGCGAGAAACTGGCCGCGATAGACACGGCTCCGAGCGCCACGATGGCCCAGCGGCGCCGCAGAGACCACCCGAGCGCCGCCGCCACCGTGTTGCGCAGGCGGTCGAGTTGGTCGTTCAGGAATTGCAGGTTGCGGCCCAACCAGGAACGGGGGACCGCCGGGTCGGCGGCCGGATCATACCAGCGCGACGACATCATCGGGTCGAGCGTGAAGCTGACGTACAGCGAAACCAGCACGGCGAATCCAACCGTTATGCCGAACTGATAGAACACGCGGCCGATAATGCCGCCCATAAAGGCGACCGGCACGAATACCGCGATGATCGTGAACGTAGTCGCCATCACCGCGAGGCCGATCTCCGCCGTCGCTTCACGCGCCGCGGTGAAATGGTCCGCGCCCATGTGCATGTGCCGCACGATGTTCTCGCGCACGACGATCGCGTCGTCGATCAGCAGTCCGATCGCGAGCGACAGCCCCATCAACGTGATGATATTCAGCGTGAAATGGAGCGCGCCCATAATGATGAACGTGCTGATGATCGAGACCGGCAGCGCCAGGCCCGTGATCACCGTGCTGCGCCACGAGTTCAGGAAGAAGAACACGATCAGGATCGTGAGGAAGGCGCCGATAACCAGCGTCATCTGCACGTCCTCGACGGAGTCGCGTATGAATGTCGAGGTGTCCACCACCGGGCGCAGCCGGATATGCGCCGGAAGCCCCGCATTCAGCTCGTCGATAGCCTTGTAGACCCCGTCGGCGACCTCGATGGTATTCGCCCCCGACTGCTTGACGATTTCCAGCGTGAGCGCCGGTTTGCCGTCGATGAGCGCCGCGCTGGTGCGCTCCTCGATGCCGTCGACCACTCGCGCTATCTCCGGCAGGTATATCGGCCGGCCGTTCCGCGTCGCGATGATCAGGTTCCGGAACTCGTCGACGGACTTGTACTTCCCTGCCACCCGCACCAGCGGCTCGTGCCCGCCCTGTTCGAGCTTGCCGGCGGGGACGTCTACGTTTTCTCGCTGCAACGCTCCCGCCACCTCCGCGTACGTGAGCCTCAGCGCACGGAGCTTGTCCGTGTCGACGAATATCTGAATCTCGCGCCGGGCCTCGCCGACCAGCGTCACCTTGCCGACGCCCGGGATTACCTCCAGCCGCCTTTGTATCGTCTTCTCGGCGATCGACGACAGCGTCTTGATATCGGCGTCCTTCGATTCGACCGCCACCGAGATGATCGGCGTGGCGTTGAGGTCGATCCGCTGGATGATCGGTTCTTCCATGTCCATCGGAAGCTCCGAGCGTATGGCGTTTATCTTCGCCTGCGCGTCCTGCTGCGCCGTGAAGATGTTCGTGCCGAGGTGAAACTCCGTTATCACCACCGACAGACCTTCGGTGGACGTCGACTGGATATGCCGCACCCCGGAGATTGTGTTCAGCGCTTCTTCAATCCGCTTGGTCACCTCGCGCTCTACCGTCTCGGGCGATGCGCCGGTGTACACCGTTTGCACGGTCAGCACCGGAATCTCAAAGTCCGGGAACAGATCGACGCTCAGTTCCCGGTACGAGTACGCCCCGAGGGCGACGAGCGAAACCGCGAGCATCGTCGCGAGGACGGGCTGCTTGATCGAAAGATCGCTCAGAAACATGGAGCCTACTTTCTTCCGGAGGCGAACTGCGGGTCCACGCGCACGCCGCCGGCCAGCTCTATGGACTGCCTGGCCACGACTATGTCCCCGGGCTTGAGCCCTTCGACGATCTCCAACTGCGAATCATACTCGTGACCGATCTGAACGTCGCGCCGCTCGGCCTTGCCGCCGGCGACGACGTAAACATAGGAACTCCTCGACGAACGGTCGTCGCGGTACGCCGCCGAGGCGGGTATCAGCAGCGCCTCGGAGATCACGCCGGTCAGCACGCGGCCCTCGCAGAACATACCGGCCCGCAGCTTGCCGCTCGAGTTGTCCGCGGCGATGCGCACCTTCACCGAGCGCGTATCGGCCTGAACGGCCGGGTTCACTTCGATTACGCGCCCTTCGAACTTCACCCCGGGAAACGCATTCACGGTGAACTCGACGCGCTGCCCGGCGCGCAGCGCGGCGAGGTCGGCCGTCGCTACCATCGCTTCCAACTCCAGCCGGCGATTGTCAACGACTGCAAAGACCGGCGTCGGAGGTTCGACGTATGCGCCCTCGCTGACCAGCTTGCGGTCGATCTCGCCCGAGATCGGCGAGCGCACCACCGAGTCGTTCAGCATCTTCTTCGCGTGCTCTACTTGCGTGCGCGCCTGTTCCAGTTGCGCCTTGGCCAGTTCCACCTGCGCGATCGAGTCGCGGGCGGCCAGCTCGGCGGCCTTGTAGTCGCGGTCCGTTATTCCGCCCGATTTCAGCAGGTTCTGGGCGCGGGCGTACTCGGACTGGCTGTGGTCCGCCACGATCTTCGCCCGGTCGAGGGCCGCCTTCGCCACCTCGACGGCGCTCTGGGCTTGCGCGAGCGAGATCTTCTCGTTCGAATCATCCACCCAGATAAGGGGCTCCCCGGCCGTTACGCGGGCGCCTTCCTCCTTCGGAAATTTCAAGACTTTGCCCGTCGTCTCGGCCTTTACGGTAACCGCGGCGGGCGAAACCAGCGTGCCCGTTATGGCGACGCTCACCGTGAACGGCTGCGGCTCAACGCGGACGACGTCCACGCGCACGGCCTGGGCGGCGGCGGCCGGAGAGCCGCCGGACTGCTTCTGCCCGGAACAGCCGGCCAGCACAACGAGGGCGGCGACAGGGATCAGGGTGCGTTTGTACATGTGCTTTACTCCCACGGAGTCCGGCCTATCGCCCAGCGCAGGTTGGCGCGGGCCACGGCATAGTCGTGCAGGCCTGACAAAAGATTCGTGCGCGCAAGCGAGAGCGCGGTTTGGGCGTCCACGACATCGAGCGTCGTCGCAGCGCCGTGCCTGTAGTTGGACTGGGTCATCTCGAGGACGCGCTCGGCCTGGACAATGTTCGCGCGCGCGGCATTGATGGTCTCGCGCGCCGCGTTCAGTGCATCGATGTCCTGCTGGATGGCCAGGCGGACCTGCTGCTCCACCTTCTCGCGCTCAAGCCGCGCGGCGTGCTGGTTCGCTACGGCCTGCTCCACCATTCCGCTGCGCTTGAACCCGTCGAACACCGGAAGCGTGAACGTCGCGCCGAAACTCCAGCGGACGAACTTCGAGTCGAACAGGTTCTTCGGCAGACGCGACATGATCCCGTACTCGGAGTTGAAATCGGCCCGGAATCGGTTCTCGGCTCTGGCCAGTTGCAGCATGGTCTCGGCGGATTTCTCGGCGATGCGCAGGCGCGCCAGCTCTGGCCGGTTGCGGACGGCCTCCGTTGTGAGATCCTCCAGGTTCAGATCGCTCCAGTCCTCTTCGCGAAACGTGCCGGTCACCTTGGTAGGCGCGCCGGTCGGCCGCACGAGGTAGTAGTTCAGCAGCGCACGCGCCTGCCGTACGCCGTTATCTGCGCGCACAACTTCCGGCAGCCCGTTGGCTACCGCAACCTGCGACCGCAGCAGGTCCACTTCCGTCGCGACTCCGTTGTCGTACAGCGCCTTGGCCATGTCGGCGTGCTTGCGGCGCTGCTCCTGCGTCTCAAGAACGTTCTCGCGGTACTTCTCCGCCCACATCAGCCCGTAGTAGGCCTTCACAACCTCCAGCGCGACATCCTGCTCGGCCCTGTCGATATCCGCCAGCGAGCCCTCCGCCTCGACCGAAGCCAGCTTCAACGCCGTGCCGATGCGCCCCGCCGTGTACAGCGGCTGCGTGACACCCACGCTGTACATGAAAATGTTGGACCCAACCGGATCCATCGCATCGAGCAACTCCTTCGGGAACTTGTCGAGGCTCGATGAGTTCAGGAACGAAGGGTCGCGCATACGCGAAGCGGCGCCGCTGATTGTTACCTGCGGCAGCGCTTGCGCGCGGACCTCCCTCACCTTGCCTTTGAGGACGTCGGCCGCGTCTTTCGCCTTGCCGACATCCGGATACCGCGACAGCGCTATCCGGACCGCCTCTTCGAGCGTCACGGTGTCGGACTCCTGGGCCCAGGCGCAACCGGAGCCCAGCACAAGGGCCAGCAAAAAGCTCAGGCGTTTCATTTACTTGCCTCCGAGCCGCCGGCGGGATCGGCCGCTGCGGCTGGATACTGCATGGTCATCTCTCTCAAACGGTCCAGAACCATCTCACGAAGTTCCCCGCTCGGATGCGGAATGCCGAACAGGCCCGACATCCAGATGCCGTCCGTGGCCAGGTGAATAATTACCGCTATGACCGGGTCCACCCCGTCGTTCATCAGGGCCTTCTCCATCCGCCCGGCAAATGCCTGTACGTCTTTGAGCAGCATGGGGTTGGTCGCCACAGCCGCCAGCAGGCCGGCGGAAATGCGGTCGATTCGCAACCTGAAGTCGCAGCAGGGCTCCTTCGGGAAACTCGCGTTGATCATCGCCCGCAGTCTGCGGCCAACGGGATTCGGATCCTGTCCCTCCAGGCGCTCGACCTCAGCCTCGTAGAGCCGGTGCAGGCGGTTGATCATCCCGCTGATAAGGGCCTCTTTGCTCGGAAAGTGATACAGCAGGCCGCCTTTAGAGATCTGGCATTCCTGCGCAACAGCATCAAGCGTGAGGTGGGCAACGCCATCCCGCAGAACGATTTCCTCGGCGGCATCGAGAATCTTGTCTTTTGATCCGCTCATGTTCGGGAATGTACTCTGCCAAAGTGTACCGACTGGTCGGTACAGCAGTCAACGAAATTCTGCACCGTCCGGTCGGTTCATTTGTGAGTTACGCAGGAAGATCCCAGCAAGTTCGGGAATAATCCGGCAGACGCTGCGGCGGGTTACGCGCTTCCGCAGACCTGTTCGTAGTACCGCTCGTACTGGGGGATTATCAGTTCGGTACAGAACCGCGTCTCGGCTGTATTGCGGGCCGCGGCTGCCATGCGGCGGAATTTGTCTTCGTCCGTCAGTAGTTCGCAAACGCGCGCCGCGTGGGCCTCGATGTCGCCGACTTCCTCCAGGAAGCCGTCCACACCGTGCGTTACCAGTTCCGGCAGGCCACCCACTCGCGTCGCCACTGCCGGCACGCCGCAAGCCATGCCCTCGAGCGCGGCCAGTCCGAAGGACTCCTGCTCGCTCGGCAGCAGGAGCACGTGCGCGAGCGGGAGTATTCGCTCGACATGTCCCTGCTTGCCAAGGAACGTGACGTGCTCCTCCAGGCCCATTTCGCAGGCCAGATCCTCCGCGGGCGCGCGGTCCGGACCGTCGCCCACCATCACCAGGTGGGCGGGTGTCTCATTCAAGACGGCCTTCAGTATTCTGAGGCAATCGGCGACGCGCTTGACCGGCCGGAAGTTGGAGAGGTGAATGAGCCGCTTCACGCCTTTCGGGCCCAGTCCCGTATCGCGGGCGCGCCGCTGGAAATCGGGCTGATACGTCTCGCAGTTGACGAAGTTCTTGATCACGCGGATCTCGTCAGTGATGCCGAAGAAATCCGCCGTGCGGGCCCGCAGGTAGTCGCTGACCGTGGTAACGCCGTCGGAGCGCTCGATGGAAAACTTCGTAATGGCGAAGTACGATCTGTCGCTGCCCACCAGTGTTATGTCGGTTCCGTGCAGCGTGGTGATGAACGGCAGCCGTCTGCCGGACCGCGCCAGCATCTGCTGCGCGAGCATCGCCGAGATGGAGTGGGGGATGGCATAGTGTACATGCAGCAGATCCAGCCGCTGGTGCGCGGCGACTTCTTCCATACGCGAGGCCAGCGCCAGGCAGTACGGCGGATACTGAAACAGCGGATAACTGGTGACCTCCACCTCGTGGTAGTGGATGCGCGGGATGCCCGGATCCAGGCGGATCGGGTTGGCGTAGGAGATGAAGTGGACCTCGTGCCCGCGGTTGGCCAGTTCCAGGCCCAGTTCCGTTGCGACGATGCCGCTGCCGCCGTACGTAGGATAACAGGTGATGCCGACCCTCACAGGCTTAACTGTAGCAGGGTGGCCGCGTAAAGTTCTGTTGATGATTAGCGGTATGCCTGGGTCCATTCTGCTGTTAGGATGGTGACGTAAATACCGGGGGACGCGCCCATTCATGTCCGAAACAATTCTGCTTGTTGACGATGAACCCCAGGTCGTCAGCCTGGTTCGCGAAATGTTGTTGCGGGAAGGGTACAAGGTTCTCGGCGCCTGCGGCGGCGCAGAGGCGCTTGAGTTGGTGAAGTCCAACGCAGACACGCGTGTGGACCTTCTGCTGACCGACATCGTCATGCCGGGCTTGAACGGGCGCGAGCTGGCGGAGAGGCTCAAGGAGATGCGCCCCGGACTGAAGGTGCTTTATATGTCGGGCTTTATGAAGGAGGCAATCCTGAAGTACTACGGCATCTCCATCGTCGGCATTCCCTTTCTCCAAAAACCCTTCACGCGCGACATGCTCCGGCGCAAGCTCCGTGAAGTGCTCGACGCTCCGTCGGCCGCCAAAGCCGGCTGAACCGGCAGGCGCCGGCCCGAGTTGCGCTAAACTGGCGTTGTGATCGGGCGGTTTTTCACCGGCGTAAAGCGCTTCATTCTCTGGGACTATGCGCGCGCCACGTGGCAGTACGACATCATGGTCGCGCTCATACTCGCCTTCGTGTTTCTGACTCCCCGCGCCTGGTTTCGCGATCAGCCGCGCGTGCCGCTGGCCAGCCGCATAGTGCGGCTCCAGACCGGACACGGAACGGATGTTTTCTGGATCGAATCCGCCGCTCTGGAAGGGGTCAAGGAAAGCGACCGGCCGCGGCGGGCGGCGGAGCTGCTGCGTGATCGCGCCGGGTTGCGGGCGGGAAACGTCCGCCTGGAGCCGGTAGTCGATTCGGAAGCCACGCTCACCGGCTATTTAGCCTTCACGGAACCATGAAATTCCAGAATGCATCGAAGTAGCTGAAATGGTGTTGAGAAGCATCATCGTCCTGTTTTTACTGATTTCTTCCGGCTTTGCCGAAACCGTGAGCGAGACGCTGGCCCGTCTCGACCGCGAGGTGAGTTCTTTTCGCCAGGCCACCGCGCATCTGACGCGGCTCACCTACACGGCCATTCTGAAAGACACCACCAGGGAAAGCGGTGAACTGCGCCTGCTGCGGCGGGCCGGCAAGGCACTGGTCCGCATCGAGATCCAGGAACCCGATGCACGGTCCTACAGCTTCGAGGGCACCACGGGCCTGGTCTACTATCCGAAGATCAACACCGTGCAGGTTTGGGACCTGGGCAAGAACCGCTCGCTGATAGATCAATTCCTGCTGCTTGGTTTCGGCAGCTCGGGCAAGGCTCTGGCAAAGAACTACGGCATCAGTCCGGCCGGCGAGGAGACGATCGGAGGCCGGCGGACAACCCACCTCGTGCTCACCCCGAAATCGGCTACACTGAGAAGTCAGTTCTCTGAAATCGAGCTGTGGATCCCGCTGGATGCGCCATACGCGATCCAGCAGAAGCTCCATCAGCCCGGAGGCGATTACTACCTGGTGACCTATTCGGATGTGCGGCTCAACCCCGGTTTGCCGGATGCTGCGTTCCGCCTGAAACTCCCTTCGGATGCAAAGCGGGAATATCCTCAGAAGTAGCCCACCAGATCCAGAGGAGACCAATTGGCCGAGCCCGCAAAAAAGACCGGTGCAGGGAGGCTGGCGTTCATAGACTGGACGCGCGGCCTTGCCGCCGTCATCATGCTCCAGGGGCATGCCTTCCACTCATTCACGAAGCCCGAATTGCGCGAGAGCGGGCCCTACGTCATTTCACAGTTCGTGGGCGGCATGCCGCCGGCTATCTTCCAGTTCCTCGTCGGTGTGACGCTTGCTTTCCTGATGGACAGCCGCGAGCGCGCCGGGCTCAAACCCCGGCAGCGCGTGTGGGCGGCCCTGCGGCGTTCCGCTTACCTGTTCGGTTTGGCTTTCGCCTTCCGGTTGTCGCTCTGGGCGCTGGGCTGGCCGAACAGCCCGACACGCGACTTGCTGCGCGTGGACGTGCTCAACGCGATGGGCTTCTCGGTCGCGGTCTTCTCGTTGATGGCGTTATTCCAGACCGTAGACCGCATCCGTCTGTGTGCCGTGCTGGGCGCCGCCATCGCGGTTGCGTCGCCGCTGGTGTCCCAGTGCGACCTCTCGGCCGTTCCGGATCCGATCCGGCAGTATATCGTCCCCGATTACGCGGCCTTTGGCTTCTTTCCCTGGGGAGCGTTCGTGGCGTTCGGGATGAGCGTGGGCAGCATCATCAGGATCATGAAACCGGAGCAGTACGAGCGTGCCGCGCAGTGGGCCGCGCTCATCGGTATCGTTCTGATCGCCTCCGGCCAGTACTTCTCCAACGTGCCCTACAGCCTGTACTCGCGGTCGGAGTTCTGGCTGGACAGCCCCTGGCTGGTCGCGATCAAGCTCGGGGTGATACAGGTGATCCTGGCGTTCAGCTACCTGTGGACGAGGCACTCATCCAACAGTTGGAGCTGGGTGCGCCAGTTCGGCATCACCTCGCTGCTGGTCTACTGGGTCCACATTGAGCTGATGTACGGGCGCTGGCTGTGGTTCTGCAAGGAGAGCCTGACGATAGGGCAGACGGCTGCCATGGCTGCCGCTTTCATCGCGGCGATGCTGCTACTCTCGCTGGCGCGGACGCAATGGAAGAACTGGCGCACGCTGGCCGTTTCACTGGGCTGGTATTTCTTCGTAAGGCGCGCCCCCGAGCAGGAATAGCGCGCCCGCCGGCCTGCAAGCGCGCGACTCTGAGCCGCGCTCAGATTCCGTTTGGCATCCTGCCCGCGCCGTGATAACGTTTCGGCTGAGGCGCGAAAGTGTACTTCCGGCTGACTCTGTTCAACGGCATTGTGCTGCTGGTCGCGGCGCTGACCGTCGCGATGGCGGTGATGCGGGCGCGGGCGAAGCCGCATCGGATCTGGTTTCTCGCGTATTACGCCGTCATCATCGCGGTGTGGCGCGCGTTTCCCGGCTCGTTTGACCTGGCGTGGGTTGCTGCGGGAACGGCTTGCGCGCTGGCGTTGCGTTTCGAGTTCCTGGGCGGGGCTCCGCTGCTGGCGGTCCGGACGGCAGAGTATTTCTTCTTTGGCTATATGATTTGGCGCTCGGCCGCGCTGTTGCTGTTGTGGCCCTGGTAAGCCGCCGCGGCCTCCCCTGATTCCCGGGCTGCGGCCATAGCCGCCGCGTCTATCGCCCGGGTCGCCTGCCATGTGTACAGCATCCGGTGCGCCACGGTGATGTTGGCGAGCACCGCAAGCACCCAGAGCACTTGCGCCATGCGCCCGAACAGCGCGCCTATAATGAGCAAGACCATGCGCTCGGGCCGCTCCATGAAACCCACCTTGCACTTGGGGATAAGCGACTCCGCGCGGGCCCTGGTGTAGCTCACCATCACCGATCCGAGCATCACCACCGCGGTCAGGATGATGTAGAAGAACCGTTCGATGGACGCGTAATAAATGAGCAGTCCCATCAGCAGGACCAGGTCCGAATAACGGTCGATAACCGAATCGAAAAAGGCGCCGAAGGCCGTCACCTGCTTGGTCTCGCGCGCAACGCGCCCGTCGACCATGTCGAACAGCGCCGCGGAGATGATCACAACGCCCGCCCAGACGAACGTTCCACGGGCCAGCAGATAGGCGCCGAAACCATTTATCACGAGTCCGATAAACGTGAGGACGTTGGGATGAATACGGGACAGCGCCAGCGCGCGCACAATTATGACGATGATACTGTTGCAGGCTGTCCCGATCGCGCGCGTAACGGTCATCTGCCGGTCAGTCCTCTAGGTCGTGTATGGTTGTGAGCTTCACGATCTCCAGTTCGCGTGTTCCGCCTGGAATCTGGATCCTTACGATGTCGCCGACTTCTTTGCCCAGCAGGCCGCGGCCGATCGGTGAACCCGTGGAGATCCACCCCTTGGAGGTGTCGGTCTGCTCGCTCGCTACCAGGCGGTAGGTGATCTCCTCGTCTTTGGCTGTGTCCAGGACCACCACTTCCGAACCAAGGCCGACCCGGTCGTGAGGGATCTTGGACATATCGATCATCGATAGTTCGGCCATGCGCTGCCTGAGTTGCGCAAGTCTCGCCTCGACGTAACGCTGGCGTTCCTTTGCCGCATGGTACTCGGCGTTCTCGCTCAGGTCACCGTGTGCCCGCGCCTTGCGAATTTCCCGCGGAAGTTCAACGCGCAGCTCGTTGTCGAGGGCGGCAATCTCCTGTTGGAGCGTCTTCTTGAGGTCTTCCATGCCTGGGGAGCGTTTGGGTCCCGAAGGCCATTATAAGCCCAGGCAAGCGCCGCAGGCCTGTGGCCGCCGGACCCGGAACCCGGAGCGGAAGACCCAGGAGTACTGGAACCATAGATTCAGGTGCATTGGAGCCGCCGAATTCCGGCGTCAGTTGCTGCGGCGCCCGAAACGCGTGTGCTAACATTACACTCTCGCGTCCCCCCGGGCGCTGGCGCGCGCCCGCCGCGCCCGGAGCCGAGTGCTGATTTCTGGTCATGAAGAGAGCTCATGCGCGCGCGTTGCACCCGCCGGATCTCGCGGCAGCAAGACAGCGTAAGGGTATTTCTCTCCATGATATAGCGGACAGCACGAAAATCAGCGTCCGCTTCCTGCAAGCGATTGAAAACGGCGATTTCAAGATCCTGCCGGGCGGCATTTACGACCGGAGTTACATCCGCCAGTACGCCAAGGCGGTGGGTGTCGCGGATACGGATCTGCTTGAGTACTACCGTTTGGTAACAGCCGACTCGGACTGAGCGGCTGCCCTGTTTTTTCCCGTTCAGATTTCGCTAATGCTGTTGTCCCTTTGTGCCGATATGGGCAAAGACAGGCCATGAAGGTCAACGACACACCGCTCTCCAACACAGCCGCATCCCGGCTGGGCGCGGCCGCACACGCCGAGGGGCAGCGCACCCCGCGCCGGGGCGAGGTGGAGGTTCCCGGCCAGGATTCGGTTCAGCTTTCGGCGCTGGCCAGCCGTTTGGCGGCGCTTGTGGAATCCGAATCGCCGGCGAGGACGGAACGTCTGGGACGGCTCGCGGCGCTGGTAAGTTCGGGCAACTACCGGCCGGACGCCGCTGCCGTTGCAAAGTCGATAGTAAACGAAGCGCTGATCAGCGAGCCGTGAAGCCCCCAACCAGCATCGCCTCCGTTCGCCGGGCCCGCGAAGCCGTAGCCGAGGCGTCGCGGCTGGTTGTCATGCCCTCTCCGGACCCCGCGGGCGACGCCGTGCCGCGCCTGGAGGCGGCAGTAGCTGAAATAGAGGAGCTTGCGGCGGCGCTGCGGTCGGGGGCGAAGGTGGACCGCGTGGAGGCTGCCGGTGCGCTCGACGAGGTCCGGTCGGAACTGGAACGGATGCGCCGTGTGCTCGACTACGCAGCCGCTTACCATGCGGCTTGGGCGAGGATTCTGTCCTCAATGGCGGCGGGTTATACGCCTGCCGGCGCGGCCCCGCTGCCCGAGCCGCCGCCCCGCATAACGGTGATGGGATAACGCCATGCCGGGACTGTTCAGCACCATAATCACGGCAGCGGGCGCGCTAAAGGCTTTCGACCGGGCGCTGGCGACAACCCAGAACAACGTCGCCAACGCAGGGACGCCGGGCTACGCGCGCCAGCAGCAGACATTCCTGAGCATTCCTTTCGAGCTGGACACGGGAATGATGGGCGGCATCAGAGCCGGCGATCTGGCAAGCGCGCGGGACGAATATGCGGAACAGAGCGTTCGCCGCGAACTGCAAAGCTGGGGACGCGACCAGCAACTCGCCGCAACGATGTCCCGCGTGGAGCCGCTGTTCGACGCCACCGGCGAATCCGGAATCCCGCAGGCGATAAGCAGCCTGTTCCAGTCGTTTTCGGCCCTGGCGACGGAGCCGAACGACGCCGTGGCGCGGAGGGTTGTTCTCGACCGGGCTGAAGACCTTGCCGCCCGTTTCCGCGAGACTGCTACGGCACTGCGCCAGGTCCTCCAGCAGACCGAAAGCGAGGTGGGCGATGCGGTGGCGGCGATCAACAGGATTTCCGAGGAGATCGGGCAATGGAACAAAATGGTCCGCTCCAGCGCCGCCGGCGGGGACCCGAACCTCGATGCGCAACTGAACACATGGCTGGAGGATCTGGCCCAGAACACAGACTTCACGGCGCTCAAGCGCGATGACGGCAGCATCGCGATCATGCTCGGCGGCGGGCAATCGCCGCTTGTGATCGGCGATCAGTCCTTTCAACTCAAGACAAACCCGGTTGCCGGGGGAATCCAGGTGACCGACGCGAACGGACAAGATATTACCGGGCAGATCGGCTCCGGGCGTCTGGCGGCGGCCCTGACCCTGCGAAACGCCACTGTGCCCGGCTACATTGCGGACCTGGACCGGCTTGCCGCCACACTCGCGGATCGCGTCAATGCGGTGCTTGCCGGCGGCATCGATTCCAACGGCGACGCCGGGGCCCCGCTTTTCAGCTACGACGCGGAAGCGGGCGCAGCATTGAGCATCGCGGCCGAGCCGCTTACGGTTTCCCAACTGGCCGCCGCCGGCGCCGGCGATCCCGGGGGGAACGCCAACGCGCTCGCCCTGACCGCGCTGGCCGAATCCGGCGAGATAAACGGCGAGTCGTTCACGGAGTTCTACGGCGCCCTGGCGGCGCGCGCCGGCCGCGAACTGAGCACTGCGAAAGATGCAGCCGCGGCTTCCGAGAGCCGGGTTACCACCGCCCGCGACTTGCGCGACGCCAAGTCGGCCGTTTCACTGGATGAGGAAGCTGTTCGCGTCATGCAGTTCCAGCGGTCTTATCAGGCGGTATCGAGACTGATCAACGTTCTGGACGAGCTTACCGAAACCACGATCAACCTGTTGAGGTGACGATGATACGAGGAATGGATGCGTCAGCGGAGCGGTTTCTGGCCTCACTGGACCGGATAGATGCGAGACTGGCCAAGGCCGAACGCGAGCTGACTTCAGGCAAGCGGATCAACACCGCCTCGGACGCCCCCGACGACGTCAGCCGCCTGCTCGTTCTGCGCGCCTCGCTCGACCGCACCGTCCAGAACGGCCTCAACCTCGCGCGCGTTAAGACAGAGGTCGACACAGCGGAAGCGGCGCTCGAGAACGGCGTCCAGGTGCTGGAAAACACCATCAAACTGGGAACGCAGGGGGCTACCGAGACGCAGTCGGTTGCCGAACGGCTCGCTCTCGCGGACGGCGTCCGCGCGTACCTGGAGCAACTGGTCAATGTCGCCGGAACCACTGTCGGCGGGCGAGCGCTGTTTTCCGGCGACAAGGATGACACGACACCGTACACGATCGACTTATCCGCTCCCAACGGCGTCTCGAACTATCAGGGGTCGGCGGCCACGCGCGAGATCCAGCACCCCGCCGGGACGCGGTTCTCCGTGGACAAGACCGCGGAAGAGATGTTCGATGCGCCGGGAGCGAGCGTGTTCGCCGCAGTGAACGCTCTGCGCGTGGCGCTCGAGAGCGGTCCGGCCGAAGGCGATCCGGACTACCAGGCCAAGTACACCGCTCAGACCGACGCTATTGTGGCCGCCATCGAACAGGTGCGCGTTGCGAGGGACCATCTTTCGGGCGACTTGGCGGCGTTCGGAACCACGCAGGTGCGCGTAAACGAGGCCGTCAGCGCCGCGAGCCAACTGGAGACGCGCCTGCGCGCCGAGTTGAGCTCCGTCGAAGACGCCGACATCACCCAATCCATCCTGGACCTTAACATGGCGGCGGTGCATCGCAACGCGGCCATGTCCGCGCGCGCGAAAATGCCCCAGGGCACGTTGTTCGATTATCTGGGCTGACTTTTCAGCACCGCGCTGCCGCGCCTCCCCCGGCGGCGCAGCTTCCTCGCGCGCAATCCCGGCGACGGCCCCGCCAACCGGACATTCGGGGAGAGTTCGCCGGCTGCCTGGTAGTATCCTTGTTGGCAGCCGCGCGGCATCGCAGCATCCGCTGCCGCCGGCGCGCCGCGGAGGTGCGTTGTGATGAGATCATCCGCCCGTGTGCCGGGTTTCGCGCTGCTGGCCGTGTTTGCCGTTTTGCGCCCCGCAGCCGCCGCCGATGATTTCCTGCCCGTGTCCGTCTGGTACGCCGGAGGTAAAGCGCGCGCGCCGATGCTGGAACCGGTGACGCCCGCCTCCGCAGGCGCCTGGCGAAAAGATCTTCAGAGAATCAAGTCGCTGGGTTTCAACACCGTCCGCACCTGGGTGGAATGGACCGCAGGCGAGCCGCGGGAGGGCGACTACCACCTTGAGCAGCTCGACCTGATGCTCAATCTGGCCGGGGAAGCCGGGCTGAAAGTGATAGTTCAGCTCTATGTGGACTCGGCGCCCGATTGGGTTGGAGTGAAGTACCCCGACGGCCATTTCGTCGCGCAGAACGGGCAGGCCATCCCTTCACAGTCGGCGCCGGGTTTCTGCTTCGACCATCCCGGGGTGCGCAAAGCGACGCTGGCGTTCATAGCGGAGGTGGCGCGGCACGCCTCGCGCAGCCGGGCGTTCTATGGATGGGACCTTTGGAGCGAGCCGCACATAATCAACTGGGCCGAGATCAACTATATACCCGGCGCGTCCTTCTGCTACTGCCCCTACTCGCTGGCGCGCTTCCGCCAGTGGCTCCGGAAGAAGTACGGCAGCATCGGCGAGCTGAACAAGGCCTGGTATCGCCGGTTCGAGAACTGGGCGCAGGTGGAGCCGCCGCGGTTTGACACCATCCTGTCCTACACGGACTACATGGACTGGCGCGTGTTCATCACGCAGAAAATCGCCGAAGATCTCGAAACGCGCAACCGCGCGGTGAAAGAGATTCTACCGGATCGCGTCACCACCAGCCACGCGGCGATTCCGAGCGCGTTAAACAGTTTCGCGGGCGGAGAGGGAAATCCCGACGACTATCTGATGTACAAGTCCGTGGACTACTACGGCACAAGCCTGTACCCGAAGCACTCGCTGCCGCCGCACATGTCGCCTTCGCGCGTGATGATGGCGCTGGATCTGACGCGCTCGGCGGGCGCGAACAAAGGGTTCTACATCGGCGAACTTCAGGCCGGGTTCGGCGTGCGCGGCGACATTGTCAGCCAGGAGGTGACGCCGCTGGACGTGGTCCGGTACATGTGGAGCGCGATATCGCGGGGCGCGCGCGGCATCAACGTGTACGCGCTGTACCCGATGAGTTCCGGATACGAGTCGGGCGGCTATGGGCTGATCGGCCTCGACGGAACGCTCACCCCGCGCAGCCGCGCTGCCGGCCAGGCGGCGCGGCAGATTGCCGCGAACGCCGACATTCTGCTCGCTTCCCATCCCAAGCCCGCCGAGGCGGCGATAGTGGTGAACCAGCTCACGAACCTGATCGGCGGGGCGGGCCACCTGTACAATCGCGGCGCGGTGGCGCAGTCGCTCACCGGTTACTACCGTATGTTCGCGGAGCGGAACATCCCGGTGGATTTCATCGATGCGGGAACAGTATCGGCACAGGAGGCCGCGAAGTACAAACTGATCGTCGTTCCGTACCCGCTCATGATGACCCGGAACGAGGCGGGCGCTCTCGAACAGTACGTGCGGAACGGCGGGCATCTGTTCGTGGAAGCCCGGGCCGGTTGGGTTGACGAGCGCGGCTACGCGCAGGAGGTGATTCCGGGTTTCGGGTGGGAAAACATGCTGGGCGTTCGCGAGAAATCGAGCGCGCCGAAGCCGGAGGTGCAGCTCCGCTGGGGCGATCAACCCGTGCCCGCGGCGGTTCTCGAGGAGCGGTTCACGGTGCTCGACCCCGCGGCGCGGCCGCTGGCGTGGTTCGGGGACGGCTCGCCCGCGGCATACGAGCATGCGTACGGCAAAGGCAGGGCGGTGATCGTCGGAACTTTCCCGGGCCAGGCGAACGCCAATCCCGAAGCGCTCTCGCTCCGGCGAGCCAATATAGTGGCGGGAAGTGAGGCCGGCGCCGCCGAGAGCAGGTCCGCGCCGCATCCGCTCGGAAACTTTCTCGCGGAATGGGCCGCGATCTCACCGCCGGATCTAAAGGCGAGCGCGCCGGTGGATCTGCAACAACTCGTCTCGAACAAGGGCAGGCTTGTATTCCTGATCAATTGGGAAGCGAGACCGGCGAACATTTCATTAGCGCTGCCGCTCGAGGCGGCGCCGGGCAAGATCCGCGAGATCACCACGGGGCAGGAGTTTACGGCAACCGGCGCGCAGGTTCAGATCAAGACGGATGTGCCTGCCGGGGGTGTGCGGGTGTATCGCATCGATTACTGACAGCGCGCGGCAGCCGAACTGCTGTCATTTGCACGCCTCGGGCATGCGCATCTCCCGCTGGCGCCGGCGGCATGGGGTTTGGAGGCCCCCGGTGCGGCTCCGCCTGGCACGCGACACGCGATGCAAGATGAAGCCCAGGCCGCCGCACGCGTCTTCGCTCCATAATTGAGCTATTGGGGGCATCCATGGAGAAACTGAGGCAGGACAGCAGGCTCACCGTGTTCGATCAGCCAAATGCGATCAAAATCGAACAGTATGCCGTCACGTGGATGACGGGCGACCCGCCCGAGGTGACGCTCAATTTCTATTCGCCCGGCCGAAGCGCTCCGGTAGCCATCAACTTCGCCGCAGAGGACGCGGAGGAACTCGGCAACCTGATCGCCGCGGCGGTCCGGGCCTCGCGGACGCGCTCGGCCGGCCGCTAGCGTTCCGGCGCGCCTGGCTGGCGTAGAACTCGGGCGCGAAGCCGCGGCCGGGGAATAGAGCGGCGTGCGAATGCCATATCTCGCCGCGAGCCGGGCGAAGCACTCCGGGCGGGCGAGCTTCCAGGAGCTTCAGAGGGAACCGGCGCCGCGATGCCCGGCGCTTCTCCGAACGCTTTCAGGCATTCGGAGCGCCGGTCTTCGGGAGCTGATTTCGGGGTCGTCCGGGCCGGCGGCAATGCCCGCCTCGGCGCCGTCCTTCGGATGGCGATGCCGGAATCCAGCGTGATCTCCGCGGCAAGTTCGCGCAGTCCGGCCGCCCGGGGCCGGATCCGCTCACACCCGCCTTACGCGCACGTTCGCTTCGCGGAACAACACCTCGACAATGCCGAAGTGCTGGTCGTAGTACTCGCTCGAGTAGTCCGCCATGCGCGCCGCTGAAACCACCACCTCGACGATGCCCGCCTGCACGATCGCGCGGGCGCAGTCCATGCACGGCATGATCTCCACGTAAATCGTGCAGCCCTCGGTGGCCGTCCCCGCGCGCGCGGCGTTGCAGATGGCGTTACGCTCGGCATGCTCCATCCACAGGTATTTCGCCGGCCGCTCGAAGCGCTCGGTCACATCATCGCGAATGCCCCGCGGCAGTGAGTTATAGCCGGTCGAGCGGATCTCGTGCGCCGGCCCCACGATGACGCATCCTATCTGCGTGTTCGGGTCCTTGCTGCGCGCGGACACCATGCGGCAGATCCGTAAGTAGTACTCGTCCCATGTGGGAACGGCCCGCGGACCAGCCATCGCTTACAGCTTCCTCACCTCGACTGGCTTCATGCCCTTCGGCGCCGGTGTCCAGATGTCTTTCGGCTCCAGGTTGAATTCCCGGATCACCTGCCGCGCGTAGTCCATCTTGCCGATGGTCTCGTTGTGCTGGTTGGATCCGAGACTGAACTTGATGCCCGCCTCGTGCGCCATTGCGATGAACGGCCTCCGCGGCAGCTTGAAGGCTTCATTGATCTCGATGGCCACGTTGTGCTTCAGCGCGGCGTCGGCGATGGCCCGCATCCGCTTCGGCGTCCACAGCGCGTCGTACTCCGCTTCCAGGCACTGCGGCATGTAGAGCGGATTGGCGAGAATATCGATCGGCTCCCGCGAGATCACCTGGAGGTGAAAGTCGAGGTACCGCTCCATGAAATCCTCTTTGTCGGCGATCTTCACGAATGGCCACCACAGCTCCGTGAACGACCCGTCCTTCCCGGGCAGAGTCAGCGCGTCGCTCAGAACGTAGTCGAGTTCGGCTACGGCTTCTTTCGAGAAACACGACGGCCAGTCGAGCCCTTCCGCCTGAACTCCTTTCAGGAACGGCGTGCCCGCAAGGCTTGCGATGTGGCGCCGCATTGCTGCATCGGAACTGATGATCTCCGGATACGACTTCCTCTTCGCCTCCGTGCCGGCGTGCTGCACGATGCCGAACCGCACGCCGCGCTCCTTCGATATCTCGAGCGCGCGCTCGAGCGTGATCCGGCCTTCCAGATGGACGTGGTAATCGACAAGGGTGATTTCACCCTCGTGTTGGAAGAGACCGCTTGCAGCCCAGGCTCCGGCTGCGCCGAGAAACTCGCGGCGGCTTGGCATAGGGTTTCATTGTCGCCACATGGGGGAGTGCGAATCAAGTGACGGCCGCTTTCCCAGGTTGGACGGCCGCTGAATTGACGCGGGGCTGACGCCCTGGTCCGCCCCGGACCTCCCGGTCCGGCTTCGGGAAAGCGAGCAATTAGTGCGCATCAGCAGCGTTTATTGCGTTCGGTCACGCCGGCCGGGGCGCCCGGCGGCCGCGGACCCCGGGGCCGCCACACCGCTTCAATCAGCAGCTAGCTTGTGACCTGGAGCACTCGCTACTTTGCCTTGGGCAGCTCTATCTCTCTTGCGCTGCGCCAGAGCCGCTCGAGGTCGTAGAATTTGCGCGCCGATTCGGAAAACACGTGCACCAGCAGGTCGCCGTAGTCGATCAGCACCCACTCGGCCCTGTCGTAGCCCTCCACGCCCAGCGCCGGGCGGCCGCGGTCTTTCATGCGCGCGAGCACCTCGTCCGCAATGGCCTGAATCTGGCGCTGGTTGGCGCCGGTGCAGATGACGAAATAATCCGCGAAGGACGTGATCCCGCGAAGGTCCAGGATGCGAAGGTCGAGCGCCTTCTTCGAATCCGCGGCCCGCGCGGCAACCAGCACGTCATTCAGCGCTTCCTCGTCGTTCTGCTGATTTTCCAGTCGTTTCGTCGTGCGGGTGCGGGTCGGCAATCGGTTCCTCGACCACATCGTACTACAATCGAGTTTTATGACATTCGCGGCGCTCGCGATATTTGTTTCCCTGCTCGCGCAGCGCACCCCAGCGGACGCCCTCGCCGACGCGCGGGACCAGGCCGTGCTCGAACGGACGCTATACGGCCGCCTTACCGTCGAGGAATGCGACGAAACGCAGGCCGCCGAGATGGTTGCCGCCGCCACGCGCATCCTCGAGCGCCGGAAGCAGGCGCTGGCCCGCCAGCGGGCGCTTGTCGAGGAGGGAGCCGCGCCGCGTCTCTCGATTACCGAAAGCGTAGAGGCGGTGGACGAGGCGCGCCGTGTCGTCGATCTCGCGGAGTCGCGCGCGCGCCTCGTCCGCCTGCTTGCCGAGACCGCGCAGATGGAGGCGGATGCCGAGTCTGAGCCGGCGTGGGATACCGGCCCGCACACCGTCATTGAGAAGTTCACCGGCACGAACGTTTTCGCGCCCGGCGAGTTCGACGCCATCGCGCTCGCCTACCGCGCCGAGTTCGGGGCGGCGATTCCGGTAAGCGCGCGCGGCGCCACGCGCTTTCACCGCGCGCTCGGGTTCGACCACCGCGGCCGCATCGACGTCGCGCTCGATCCCGACCGGCGCGAAGGTGTCTGGCTGCGGCACTACCTCCAAGAACGCGGTATTCCTTACTACGCCTTCCGCGCCGCCGTGCGCGGGAAGGCAAGCGCGCCGCACATTCACATCGGCCCGCCCAGTGAAAGGCTCTCACGTGTCAACTGAAACCATCTCGCCCGTCCGCGTGCTCATTCCCGCCGCGGACATTCGCAAGCGCGTGGCCGAAATCGCCGCCGCAATCGATCGCGATTACGCTACAGACCGGCCGCTCTATCTCATCGGAATCCTCAAGGGCTCGTTTGTTTTCCTGGCCGACCTCGCGCGCTGCGTCACGCGGCCCGTGCGACTGGACTTCATAGGCATCTCGAGCTACGGCAGCCGCAGGAGCAGCTCCGGGGAAGTTAAGCTGACGAAGGATCTCGACGGCTCCGTTGAGGGCGCCGACGTGCTCGTCGTCGAAGACATCGTCGACAGCGGCATCACTTTGAACTACCTGTCGCACGTTCTGGCGCAGCGCAAACCCCGCTCCGTCCGCATCGCGGCGCTGCTCGATAAGCCAAGCCGCCGCGTCTGCCCGGTGGACGTCGCATACGTCGGCTTCGAGATTCCCGACGAGTTCGTCGTGGGCTACGGTCTCGATTTCGCGGAGCTGTACCGCAATCTGCCGGACGTTTGCATCCTCGACGAGCCGCCGTCGGCGTAGTTGCGCCCGCCCGGCGGCAGTGGAGCTGCGCGCCTTGCAGTACTTTCCCCACTGCCACCGCGCTTGCGCCTGTGCTAGCTTGGCTCCTGAACGGAGAACATACCGTGCGACACACGCGGCGCGACTTTCTCAAGACTACCGCCGGGGCCGCCGTCCTGGCCGGCACCGGTGTTGCCATCCCGGCGCGGGCGGCACAGCGGTCGGCGACTGACTGGGTGACCCTGGGCCGTTCGGGCGTGAAGGTGACGCGGCTCGCCTTCGGCACCGGCACGTTCGGAGGCAACGTGCAGCGCAGTCTGGGACAGGAACAGTTTACGAAAGTGGTCCGGCACGCCTACGACCGCGGCATACGGTTTTTCGAGACCGCCGACGCATATCGCGGCATGCCGCAGATGCTCGCCACGGCGCTCAAGGGCATCCCCCGCGACAGCTATAAGCTGATGACAAAGTTTCGGCTGAACGACACTGCCGACCCCGCGGCCACCATCGACCGCCTGCGCAGCGATCTCAACACCGACCACCTCGATATCATGCTTCTCCACTGCGTGCGCACATCGGATTGGTCGGAGGAGTTGAAGAACCTCCGCGACGCTTTGTCCGAAGCCAAGGCCAAGAAGATCATCCTGGCCCACGGCGCTTCCTGCCACGGCCTGCTGCCGCTGCGTGCGTTCCCCGGAAATGAGTGGCTCGACGTGGCCCTCATCCGCATCAACCACAACGGCACGCGGATGGACACGGCGCAGATGCGCGAAACCAACGAGCCCGGCAATGTGGAAGAGGTTGTCGCGCACGCGAAGAAGATTCACGCGCAGGGCACGGGTGTGCTCGGCATGAAGCTGGTCGGCGAGGGCCGTTTCAAGAACCGCGAGGATCGCGCCACAGCGCTGAAGTTCGTCATGGGCCTCGGTGCTGTCGATGCGGTGACTATCGGCTTCAAGAGCACGGACGAGGTGGACGAGGCAATCGCGAACATCGGCGCGGCGCTGAACGCGTAGCTTCGCCCGTGTGCCGACCGGATGACGCTCCCGCGAACCTGTCAGCATCTGCGTCAATCTGCGTTTATCTGCGGCCAGTTCATTGCGCCGCTGATGAACACGGATGAACGCTGATAGCAGAGATCTCAAATGTTTGATCGAGGCGGTGGCTTGGCGCCGTGTTCGAAAGCTCGGCCGGGCCGTTCGAAGCCAACAACAGCACCGGAGTGTAGAAGTAGGCAGGATTCTGCCGGGTGGGACTCGGCTTCGAGGCGGAGTTACCGCCGCCCCGGCAATGGAAGGAAGACGCGCCCGTCCGGTGAAGCGCAGGGAAATCCGGACGGGCGCGTGGCTGGGGAGAAGGAAACTAACCTATCGACGCTTCGATGTGTTCGTCCACGATGCGGCCGTCAAACAGGTGCACCTTTCTGTCGGCGTAGTCCGCGTACCGCGGGTCGTGCGTCACCATGCAGATGGTTGCGCCGCCGCGATGCAACTCGCGCAGCAGGTCCATGACCGCCTGGCCGTTTTTCGAGTCCAGATTTCCGGTAGGCTCGTCTGCGAGCAGGATCAGCGGATCGCCCACCAGGGCTCGCGCCACGGCCACGCGCTGCTGCTGGCCGCCCGAGAGCTGCGCGGGATAGTGCTTGATCCGGTGCGACATCTCCACGCGCTCCAGCGCCTTCATAACGCGCTGCTTGCGTTCGCTCGAGCCCATGCCGCGGTAGGTGAGCGGCAGTTCGACGTTCTCGTACACCGTCAGGTCGCCGATCAGGTTAAAGGCCTGAAACACGAACCCGATCTCGCGGTTGCGGATGCGCGCCCGCTCGGAGAGCTTCAGGTTCTCCACCGGCTTGCCGTTCAACAGGTACGATCCGGCCGTGGGGGTATCGAGCAGCCCAAGGATCGACAGCAGCGTGGATTTGCCGCAGCCGGACGGCCCGGCAATCGAAACGTACTCGCCCTGCCTGATCTCCAGGTGAATGCCGTCGAGGGCGTGGGTCTCCATCTCGTCCGTGTAGAAGACCTTCGTTACACCCTCGAGTCTGATCAAAACGTCTTTCCCGTTCTCGTTCGTCATCTGTTCATCTCCCCTGCCGGATCGAGCGCCGGCGCGCTAGTTTAACCGGATGCGGTCGTAGGAATCCCACTGGGACATATCCGAGAGGATCACTTGATCGCCGACGCGCAACCCATCCAGAATCTCTATCGTATTTACCGAGCTGCGGCCCAGCTTCACCTGAACGCGGGTGGCGCCCCGGTTGTCCGGGTCCAGCTTGAAAAGGCTCACCGTGCTGTTGGGCTGGCCGAAGGTCGGCCTGCCGACGAAGAGCACATCGTCCAGCTTCTCGATCTCTACCGTGCCGTCCACGCTCAGGTCCGGCCGCGCGCCCTGCGGGAGCGGGCCCTCGAGCCTGACGTCAACCGTGACGGTGCCGTTGATTGCCGCCGGGTCGATTCTCGAAACCGTGCCGGGGATGATGCCGTTGCGGGTGTCGATCTCGGCCTTTTGCCCGATGGCGACGTCCTTGGCCTGCGTCTCCGGGATCTTCAACTCGGCCTTTAACCGGGTCGGCTGCACAACGCGCGCCAGGTTTGCGCCCGCGGCCACCTGCTGGCCCACTTCCACGGGTATCTGCTGCAACACGCCGCTGACGCCGGCTTTCACGCGAAGGTCGGCCATCTGCTTCTTCTTGAGGTCGTACATGGCGCGCAACTGCTGGATCTGCGCCTGCTGCGCGGCAATCTGGGCTTCTATCTGCTCCACGCCGATGTCGAGCCGCTCCTTTTCGATGCGTTCTTTATTCGCCCAATCTTCGGCGCTGGCCTGCGAGATGGTGGACTCGAGCGAGGACTTCAGCCCGAGCTTTTCGAGTTGCGCGTCGCGGTCCGCCTGGAGCCTGGCTTTACGGGCCTCGGCGGCCACCGTCGCAGCGGCGGCCTGCTGGTTCAGGCGATCGCTCTTTAGTTTCACCGTCAGGTTCTTCAGTTCGGCCTCGGCCGCCTTCAGCTTGTACTCGGCGTCCACGGTGGCCTGTTCAAGTTCGGGATTGCTGAGGACCACCAGAACCGTGTTGGGCGTCACCACGGTGCCGGGCAGCGCAAGCCGCTCCTCCACCCGGCCGTCGGTGGTGGCAGGGATCCACAGGATCTCCTCCGGCACCAGCGTGCCAAGGCCGCGGACCTGCCGCACCATCGGCCCGCGGCGGACCTTGTCCAGCCAGACGGTCTCGCGGGGCACGGACGGAGCCGCCGGCTTCAGCCGGCCAACGGCGATCGTAATCGCCGCAATCGCTCCCAATGCAATTCCGCCCGCCACTATCCGGCGTACAAGTTTCTTCTTTGCCGCTGATTTCCGTGGGATGTCCATAGCGCTCAAGTATCAGCTACGCACGCCGTGTGCCACAGGTTCACCCCGCGTAACCGCTTTTCTGCTCTGATTATGTTGAGTTTCTCTCACGAGGCCGTGTCCGGTTGTGGGACGGCGCTGTTCATCAACGGAGTATACGTCTCAGGGCTGGGATTGTGGGGCGGAAGCGGGATTAAAGACGCATCACCCTCAAATGCGGCCGCAGCTAGGCCCCGTAAAGCTCCTCCACTACGTGCCGGAAGTTGTGCAGCGCTTGCGCCCGCCGCACTTTGAAGGTGGCTGTCAGTTCCCCGGCGTCTATCGAGAAATCCCGGTCCAGGATGCGCCAGCGGCGTATCTGCTCGAAAGGCGCCAGTTTCTCGTTCACCCGGTGGATCGCGGCCGTAACCTCGCGGACCACTTGCGGCGCTTCCGAAATCGGACCCGAGTAGCCCCGCATGCCCCGCAACTGCCGCGCGAAGACCTCATTAACGGTGATCAGCGCCATGACGTACGGCAGGTTGTCGCCGATCGGCGCCACATGGCTAACCACCGGCTCCAGCCGGAATAACTCTTCGATCCGGGAGGGGTATATCTTCCGCCCGGTGGACGAGACGATCAATTCCTTCGTGCGCCCGGCTATATATATGTACCCGTCCGCATCGAACTCGGCGATGTCTCCCGTATGCAGCCAGCCGCCGCGCAGGACCGCCTCCGTTGCCGCCTCATCTCCGAAATAGCCGGAGAACAGCGTGGCGCTGCGCACCAGCAGTTCGCCCTCGCTATCGAGCTTCACTTCCACACCCGGCAAAGGCTTGCCGATGCTTCCCGCACGGGGCGCATCGATCGGGTTCATCGTCACCACGCCGCCCTCGGTCAGCCCGTAGCCTTCTATAACCGGAAAACCGGCGGCCAGGAAGAACTCAGCCAGCTCCCTGCCGAGCGGCGCCGAGCCCGAACCCGCCACCCTAATCCGTCCTCCGAACCGGCGCCGGATCTTCGCGAATGCCAACCTGTCGGCAGCCGCCAGCAGCAGGCGCTCGTGCGGCCGCAGTTGGCGTCCCTGCGCGCGCTGGAGACCCAGCCTTAATCCCACCGCCACCAGTTTCCTCACCGGCGCCGGGCGCTTGAGCACCTCGGCTTGAAACGTGGCATGGATCCGCTCCCAGAGGCGCGGAGGCGCCACGAAGATGGTCGGGCGGATAGAGTGAATCTCGTGCGGCAGCCTCCGCAGGTTCTCCGAAAACCACACCGGAACGCCGGCGCTGAGCGGCAGCAGTTCCATCACGACGCGCTGCGTTACGTGCGCGGGCGGCAGGAACGCCAGCATGGCGTCGTCCGGGGTCAGGTCCAGAACCTCGGGTCCCATGTCGATGTTTGCCACCAGGGCGCGGTGGGCGGTCAGGGTCATTTTAGGTTCGCCGGTTGCGCCGGAGGTAAGGTACAGAATCGCGGCATCGCCGGCGGCCGCGGGCGACTCGAACGGGCGGCCCCGGAGCGCCTCGCGCCCCCGCGCGCGCAATTCGTCCAGGCTGAGTGCGCCTTCCGCTCTTCCGGAGAGCGTTACAAACGGCACTCGCAGCGGCGGCGCGCCAGCCTGCCGCAAAGTTTCGAGCCTTGCGGCGTCTTCCACGAATACGGCTCGCACACCGGCCGCCCTCAGCTTGTCCACACGCTGAGCTGGAGGGTAGCTGGTGTAAACCGCAGCAGCGGCGGCGCCGGCCGACATAATAGCGATGTCCGCAAGGTAGAACTCGGCGCGCGTTCCGGCGTCGAGGCCTACTGTTGCGCCTTTCCCAATGCCAAGCGCGCCCAAGCCGGCTGCGATCTCCTCGACGGCGCGGCAATACTCCGCCCAGGTATAGGCGCGGTAGCGCCCGCCGCCCTCGGGCTGATACAGCGCGTTGCGGGAGCCGTAGCGGCTGGCCGTGGCTTTGAGAACCTCGTAGATGGTTCGGTCAGGCATCCGGCGGCGGCCTTTTCTTCCAGCGTACAATCAAGCCGTGGATCTGGAAAAAGAGCTGCGCATCGCTCGCGAGGCCGCCATGCGCGCCGGCGAGATGGCGCTCAGGCATCAGCGAGAGGGGGTGCAGGCGGAGACCAAGGGCGACCTCTCGCCGGTTACAGCCGCCGACCGCGCCGGTGAGCGCCTCATCTCCGGCCTGTTAACCGGCGCGTTCCCCGCCGACGGCGTCCTGGGCGAGGAGGGCGCCGAAGAACCCGGCTCGTCCGGCCGCCGCTGGATAATCGATCCCATCGACGGTACGCGCGAGTACGTACGCGGCAGCCCTTACTGGTCCGTGCTGATCGGCCTCGAAGACGGCGGCGAGATGAGGCTCGGCGTCGCCCATTTCCCCGCCCGGGGGCGGACGTACTGGGCCGTGCGCGGCTGCGGCGCCTACTGCGACGATGTGCGGCTGCGATGTTCGGAGATTTCGCAACTGTCACAGGCAGTGCTGTGCATCAATGGAATCAACGAATTAAGCGTGTTTCCGTTCGCTCCGCGGCTGGTGGACTGGCTGCACGGGGTCTGGGCCGTGCGCGCCTTCGGCGGCTGCATGGACGCCGTGATGGTAGCCTCGGGGACGGCAGACGCGTGGATGGAACCCAGCGGCAAGGCTTGGGACTACGCGGCCTTACGCGTGATCGGAGAAGAAGCCGGCGCGGTGTTCTTCAATTTCGACGGCGGCAGCTCGATTTGCGCCGGAAATGGCGTGCTGTGCACACCGGGCCTCGAAGCCGAGCTTCGGCGTTTCTTCACCTGCTAGCGCGCAGCGGCTCAGCCGCCGCCTCCTGCACCTCGTGGCGCGCTCTCGTATCCACAAACGCCCACGCGGACAGATCCGGGATCAGGCGCGGATCCGAACCGTGAATAGTGATGTTCACCGGAACCGAGGCGACGTAGTACTGGTCGAAGGAACCCTTATTTGCCAGCGCACCGATGCTGTAAACCTCGCCCTCGAACTTCAAGCCGGGAAACGCGTCCAGCCCTATCTCGGCCTTCTGCCCCACGCGGAACCGGTTGCTGTCCGCCTGGCTCACCTTGGCCTCAAGCTGCATGCTGGACAGATCCACAATTTTCATGATCGGCATGCCCGGGCGTACCTGGTCGCCTTCCTCGACGATCTTCATCTCACCGTCGCGGAACGTTTGCGACATCACCACCAGTCCGGACATCGGCGCCCTCACCGCGAACTTCTTCAGATCGCTCAAGTGGTTGTTCAGATGGATCTTCTGACGCTGCACTTCGATCTCGAGATATCTGAGGTCCGCCGCCTGCGAGGCTTTCTCATCCGCCAGTTCCTTTTGCAGTTGCTTGTAAGATGCCTCGGCTTCCTCAACGTTCAGCCGGGCCAGTTCTTTTTCGATATCTGTGTTGACCTCTGCCGCTTTCTGGTCCAGCAGCGCTTTGTCCCAGTTCGCCTTCGCAACTTTCAGGCTTTGCTGGAGATTGACCCAGTCCACCTGCAACTGCGCTTTCTTCTTTTCGACGGCGTTCACCGCGTTGTCGACTTGGTCCTGAACGTCATCGATGTGGTCCTGGAGGCTCTGCGCGTCGAGCTCGGCCACCAGGTCGCCCTTCTTTACGAACGATCCGGGCTTGGCCACCTTCATCAGCGTCAGATTCTGTCCGGAGTCCGGGCCGCGGAACACGGGTACGGTTATCTGGACGTAGTGCCGGGCCGAGGTCTCGCCGGATATGCGCAAACGCGTGGGGATGATTTGCCCGGGCGTGGGGGCCGGCTGCACCACATTGCCCGAGCCCGTCTGCCGGGCCGGCTCGGTGCGCAGAGCCATCCAGAGCAAGCCCCCAAGGATCGCCGCGACCAGGGCGGCGATGAGCGCCCAGCGGCGGCGTGGACGCCCCGGTTGCGGCGGTGTGGGGACGGGCACAGGCGAGGGCTGCGGCTGTGCGGGTACCCGAAACGGGGCCGGGGAGGGCTGAGTAGACATGTTCTCTCCGATTGTAGAGACGTCGGTCTCAGTACAATGGCGCGAAGCAATCGGGAGAAGTTACCGCTTGCGACGGTTCACCAATCATCGGCTCCAACTTCTTCAATAACTTACGAGCCCGGCTGGGCTACTCCCACTCGATGGTGCCCGGCGGCTTGTGCGTCAGGTCATAGAAGACGGCGGAAACGCCTTCGATAGAGAGCAGTTCGCGGCACATGCGGCTGAGCAGTTGATCCGGCATCGGCACCGAGCGGGCAGTCATGCCATCCACGGAATCCACCGGACGCAGCACCACCGACTCCCCGCCGCCGGTGCCCACCGGGATCAGGATAACCGGGAACTGCCACACCCGTTCTTCAAAACCCGATTCCTGAGACAGGCGCCGGACCACAGCGTCCGCGGCGCGCAGCCGTTCCAGGCGAACGGGCGACAACTCGGCCGGGCAGGTTCGCATTTCAGCGAGCGTGGCTTTCGACTCGATCAGCGCCACCACGCGGTTGATGCCCGGGAGGCGGTTGATCAACTCCGTAGCCTTGGCGTGAAGCGCGCCGCCGGTGTCCGGTATGCCCTCGATCGCTAATACGGGGCGGTAGCTGCGCTCATCGCCCTGCACGCCCACGGAGTGAACGGGGATGATGAAACCGTTCTCCGTCTCCCGTACAGGCTCGGCGGTCTGCGCGCACAGGCACCGGATCGCCAGGCCCGGGCCCGGGAATGGATGACGCCAGAGCAGGTCCGGCGCCAGACCGAGGCCCGCGCCGATCTCGCGCACCTCGTCTTTGTAGAACGACGTCAGCGGCTCGACGATCCGGCCCGACTCCATCAGACGCTGGATGCCCGGCACCCGGTTGTGGTGAGTCTTGATGACCGCGGCGTTGGCCGTGCCGCCGGACTCTATCGTGTCCGGATATATCGTCCCCTGGCCGAGAATCCAGTCGCCTTCAAGGAAGTGGCCGGATTCGATGATCTCCTCCTGCACGCGCACGAACTGCTCGCCGATGATGCGGCGCTTCTGCTCCGGGTCGCGAACGCCGGCGAGCGCGCCCAGAAAGCGCGCCTCGGCGGATTCGATCATGACCGCACCCGGCGCCAGTTCGTCGAAGGTCCGGCGGACGAAATCCGTCTCGCCGGCGCGCATGAGGCCGGTATCCACGTAAATGCCGCGCACCCGCTCCGTTCCCAGCGCGCGCACGCACAGCGTGAACGCCACGGAGGAATCGACGCCTCCGCTGACGAAGAAGAATACATTGCGCGCGCCGGCGGCCTCGCGTATGTCATCCAAGATGAGAGGGATGCGGTGTTTGGGACTCCAGTCCGCCTCGCAGCGGCAGACGCGGAAGACGAAGTTCTCGAGGATTTCCCGGCCACATACGGTGTGCACAACTTCGGGATGAAACTGAACGCCGTAGAGTCCACGTGAGGCGTCGCCGATGGCGGCAATAGGGCAGGTGGACGTTCGTCCGATCACCGAGAAGCCCAAAGGCGGGCGCTCCACCTGGTCGCGGTGGCTCATCCAGACCTGTTGTGGTCCCGGCGGCAGCCCCTCGAACAGAGGCGCGGGCTCGCGGTGGAGCATGGCGAAGCCGTACTCGCCCTTATCGCCCTTTCGCACGGCGCCGTCCATCAGGTGGGCCATCAACTGCTGGCCGTAACAGATGCCGAGCACCGGCACGCCGGCCCGAAACAGTGCGGGGTCTGCCTGCGGGCTGCCAGGCGCGTAAACGCTGGCCGGACCGCCGGAGATAATGACGCCTTTGCGCCGCCGCAATTCGGCGGCCGGGGTGTCGGAGGGGCGGACGTCCGCGTAAACGCCGAGTTCGCGCACCTTGCGGGCAATCAGGTGGCAGTACTGGCCGCCTGCATCAAGAACTGTAATCTGCGGTTCGGGTACGTGTTCTGCCATGAGAGACGGGCCGCGTGACTCAGGAAGCCCGCGGCCTGTAGAACTATGATCTTAGCGTGCGGGGAGAGCTGAGTGGCTCACAACCGTTTCGGATTCCGGCGGCCTTAAGGCCGGGCGGGCCGAAGCCCGCCCGTGCAGAGCTCTTATTTTCGCGAAGCTTCGGCGTACCGCTCCGCAACCACCTTCTTCGCGGTCTCGAGCAGCGCGCGAGCCCTCGGCATCGCCGCGACGGCCTGGTCGATTTCGGGATCGGTTTCCACCGCCAATCTCCGCGCCTCTTCGCCGCCCAGCGCGCTCGAGTACATCTCGAGCCTTAGCTGCTGTTTGATCCAGTCGTGAATCTTGGCGAACTCGGCCTCCGTGAACTGGACGTTGTTCTTGATGAGGTAGGAGCGGAACTCTTCGATCACGACATCGTCCGGCTGCCAGCCTTTCTGGATTTTCGATTCGTGCGTACCGCGGTAATCGGCCACGAAGTTGAAGAAGGCGTACTTGCGCACAATCGCCTTTTGGAGCCGGTCCAATTTCGGAGGTTCGTACTTCTCGTCCGGCGTGATGCCGCCTCCGCCGTAGACGGTGCGGCCGCTGTCGGTGGATTTGGCGTCAAGCGGGTTCTTGGCGTCGGTCCGCTTGCGGAAGTAGTAGTCGTAGAACGAGACGTTCGAGTAGTCGCGCTGGATCAGGCGTCCGCTCGGCGTGTAATAGCGGGCGGTCGTCAGCGCGAGCCCGGTGTTCTCGGTCAGCGGATAGACCGTCTGCACCAGGCCCTTGCCGAAGGTGTTTTCGCCGAGGATCCAGGCGCGGTCATGATCCTGGAGCGCGCCGGAGACGATCTCGGCGGCCGACGCGGACAGGTTATTGACCAGGACCACGATCGGGTAATCGTACTTCCCGTTGCCTACCCGGGCCGTGTACGGTTTCTCGGCGGACGCGCGGCCGCGGTGTGAGACTATCACCTGGCCCTTTCGCAGAAATCGCCCCGCGACGGCGACGCCTTCGTTCAGCAGGCCGCCGGGGTTTCCGCGGAGGTCGAGGATGAGGCCGTGAATGTTGGCCTCGCCAAGTTTTCGCAGATTGTCCTCGAGCTCGCGGCTGGTATTCTCGTTGAACTGGTCGATCTTAATATAGGCGATATTGGGCCGCACCCAGATCGCCGGCGGGACCGTATCGCGGGGGATCTCGTCGCGGATAAGCTTGAACTCAAGCGGCGTGTCGTGGCCCGCACGGCCGATGGTCACCTTCACCTCAGTGCCGCGCGGCCCCTTGAGCAGGTCGGCGATTTCCGAGAGGGAGAGATTGTCCGCCGGCTTGTCATCGACGGCGAGAATCGTGTCGCCCTTGCGGATGCCGGCCTTATAGGCCGGGGCGCCTACGAACGGCTCCAGAACAATGGTCTTGCCGGTTCCGGCGCGGCTCACGCTGATCTGCATTCCGACGCCGTAATAGTGCCCCCGCTGCTCCTCCCTAAGCGCCTGGAAAGCCCGCGGATCGAAGAAATTCGAGTGCGGGTCCAGAACGCGCAGCATGCCGGGAATGGCGCCGTTGTAGATGGCCTTGTCGCCCTCAACGGGCTCGGCGAAGTTCTTCTCTACCAGCGCATATGCCTTGGTAAAATCGCGGACGCTGGCGCTAACATCGTCGTCCGAGGATGCCGATGCGGCTGCGCCCTCCAAGCCCGGGGCGTAAAGGCCCCCCAGCAGCGAGCATGCCAGGATTATCAAGGGGTAGACCAGAAAGAAACGGCGGCGCGAAGCCATGCGGTGAGTCTCCATTACTACTTGTCGACCATTTGCCGGACCGCGGGGCCGGCGGATCTGATCTTCAGTATAGCAGGGGCTAGCTGCGGGTCCTCGTCTACGAGCAGGCTGCGGGGCGACCGGCAGTTTGCACGGTCAAATTCGCGCGCGGCATGCTGATCGCCACGGCCGGCAGGCAGCGGGAAGAGGGGCAGAAAAACGCTTCGTCCGGCCGTCCCAAGGGGGCCGCAGTCAGGACGTGCCCGCCCGGAGTTCCGGCCGGCGCACCAAGACCATCGCTTTGCGGCACCGGCGCTAAAACGCCCTTGCGCGACGGGCGACCGGCGCCACCGATGTTTCAGATTTCAACGGCTTGCGCATGATGCCGGACAGACGCCGCACCTGGTCGCTAACGGAGACCAGGAACATCGGCTGGCGAGCGTTCTTGAGGATGTCGATTATGCGATCCTGGTTCTCTTCCAGGTAGATGGACTTGCCGTCGGTCAGCAGGTGGAGGTCGGATTCGCTTGACAGAATGTCGGCCAGCCGCCGGCCCATTTCGCGTTCCAAATAGCGCAGCACGCGGCGGATCTTCTGCAAGGAGAAGCCTTTACGCCGCAATTCGGCGATGACGGTGATCTCGACCACCTCGGCGGCCGAGTAGACGCGCTTGTGCCCCTGGTGTTGGGGTGAGACAACATGCCTCTCGTCCCACCATTGGAGCTGCCTGAGGCTGATATTGGCAATTCTCGCCACGTCAGTTGACGAATATGCTTCTTCAGAGGGCAGGGGTGCAGGGTGCGTCTTTCTTGTTTTGAACATGGGACATGGCTTCCGTTTAGCTTGCGACCGGCTCGATCTAGGATTGTACGCCGAGGGGTGGTTCTGTCAATGCCTAATTTTTGTTAAGGCAGATGAAACGTTTACAAGCCGCTTAGGCTACCCCCCGCCGACAAAGTGAACGACCTCCACCCGAGCGCCGGGCGCAAGCCTGGTTGCATCCCAGTCGGCGCGCCGCACTATGATGCGGTCGAGTTCGACGGCCACGCGCGAGGGTTCGAGGCCGAGCGAGGCAACCAGCGCGGCGACGGTGGCGCCTTCGCCTGTCTCGTATGGTTCACCATTAAGGAAAATTCGCAAGATATCCTCGTATCCCCTGGAAGGAGCGTCGGTTGACACTCCATTTGGCAGATCATTATAGTCGAATTTGGGCCGGCGGCAGCACGTCTCGCCGTGGGTTCCAGGGGCGAAGGACGAAAAGCCGGAATGCCTTCTTCATACGGAGAGCAGTACTATCCGATTCTGGTGCAGGTGATGCTGGCGATGGCCATTGCCGCCGGCATGTTGATCACCTCGGCAATAGTCGGCCACCGCGTCAAAAACCGCATCAAGGACACCCCATACGAGTGCGGCATCACCCCGGTAGGCACAACCCGCGAACGCTTCAGCGTCAAGTTCTACCTGGTTGCCATGATGTTCATCCTGTTCGACATCGAGACGATTTTTCTGTATCCCTGGGCGGTGGTATACCGCGAGCTGAGGATGTTCGCCTTTTTCGAGATGCTGGTGTTCGTCGCGCTGGTTCTGTGCGGGTTCTTTTACATATGGAAGAAAGGCGCGCTGGCATGGGCGTATGCCGAGCAGCGCGCGCCCAGGGCGGCGCCGGAGTGCGATGAACTTCGATCCTCCGCCGGAGGGCCGGTGCAACCTGAAGAAGCGGTTGGCCCGGCGCAGAGGTCGTGATGCTCCCCGATGTGCTCGCGAAACAGCCGACCGTAGCGGCCCTGGAGGCGTGGGACGCCTCCGCCATCCTGGATGGGAAGTACGACCGCAGCGAGCTTACGCTTGTTATCGAGCCGGAACGCATAGCGGACGTCTGCTGCTTTCTCAAAAAGGAGCGGCAGTATAACCGCCTTGCAGCCGTGACGGCCGTGGACTGGTGGCCGGCGGAGCCCCGCTTCGAGGTGGTCTATTTGCTGCACTCGCTGCCGCTGAACGAGCGGCTAAGGCTGAAGTGCAGGCTGCCGGGCGATGCGGCGCAGATCGAGACCGTCTGCCGCGTCTGGAAAGCCGCGGACTGGTACGAACGCGAGGTATTCGACCTGTTCGGGATCCGGTTCAGGAACCATCCCAACCTGACGCGGATCATGATGCCCGAGGGCTGGCAGGGGCACCCGCTCCGGAAGGACTACCCGACGGCCGGCAGGTACAGCTACCAGGGCGAGGCAATCTCATGAGCGACTGGGCCCAGGCGCCGCCCCCAGGAGACGAATTGACCGAAACCGGCACGCGCCGGATGAAGATCAACATGGGTCCGCAGCACCCGTCGACGCACGGTGTGCTCCGCCTCATGCTGGAGCTGGACGGCGAGACAGTCACCCAGGCGGCGTGCGATATCGGGTATCTGCACACGGGCATCGAGAAGGAAGCCGAGGCCAAGACCTGGGTACAGGCGGTAACGCTGACAGACCGCCTCGATTACCTCTGCCCGCTCATTAACAATCTCTGCTACTCGCTGGCGGTTGAGCGGCTGCTCGGGCTCGAGATTCCACCGCTCGCGCAATGGATGCGCGTGATGCTGAGCGAGTTGACGCGCATCAACAGCCACCTGGTGTGGCTGGGCACGCACGCCATGGACATCGGGGCCATGAGCGTTTTCCTGTACTGCATGCGCGAGCGCGAGGACATACTCCGCATTTTCGAGATGTTCTCCGGCCAGCGCATGATGACCAGCTACTTCCGTCCCGGCGGGCTGTACCTGGAGCCGCCGCGCGGCTGGCAGGGGCCGGTGAAGAAGTTCCTGGCGTCGTTTCCCTCCAAGGTGGACGAGTACGAGGACCTGCTGACGGCCAACCCCATTTTTCTGCGGCGAACGAAGGGCGTCGGGCACGCCGCGCTGGAGGACCTGGTCGATTATGGCGTCACCGGCCCGATGATTCGAGCCGCGGGTCTGGCCTGGGATATCCGAAAGAGCGAGCCGTACTCGAGCTACGAGAAGTTCGATTTCGACGTGCCGGTGCGGACCGAAAGCGACGTATACGCGCGCTACCAGGTACGGGTGGAAGAGATGCGGCAGAGCGCCCGCATAGCGCAGCAGGCGCTCGAAGGCATGCCTTCGGGGCCGTGGAAGGCAGACGCGCCCAAGATCCTGCTGCCCGACCGCGAGCAGATGAAGACGGAGATGGAGTCGCTGATCCACCATTTCAAGATCGTCACCGAAGGCTACCGGGTGCCGGAAGGCGAGGTGTATCAGGTGGTCGAGTCCCCGCGCGGCGAGTTGGGGTACTACGTGGTGAGCGACGGCGGCACGCATCCGTACCGCTGCTTCGTACGCGGGCCGAGTTTTGGGAACCTTCAGTCGCTGCCGAAGCTGGTGGAGGGCAGGCTTGTGGCGGACGCGATTGCGGCGTTGGGATCGACGGATTTTGTTCTGGGAGACGTGGACAGGTGAGGTGGGCGGGCGCGTGAGTCTTTCACCGGAGCTTGAAGCAAAGTTCGACAGGCTGATCAAGAGCTACCCCGAAGGGCGGCAGCGCTCGGCTGTGGTGCCGATGCTGCTGTATGGGCAGGACGAGATCGGCTGCATAACGGACGAACTTGTGGAGGAGGTGGCGCGCCGGGCCGGAATCACGCCGCTGGAAGTTAACGAGGTGGTGACGTACTACTCGATGCTGCGCCGGAAGCAGCTCGGGCGGAACCACATACAGATCTGCACGAACATAAGCTGCCTGCTGCTGGGCGGCGCGGAACTGTGGGAGCACGCCTGCAAGAAGCTGGGCATAGGGAACAAAGAGGTGACGCCGGACGGCGAGTTCTCGCTTGAAGAGGTGGAGTGCATCGGCGCCTGTTCCTGGGCGCCGGCGCTTCAGGTGAACTACGACTTTCACCACCACGTCACGCCCGAGAAATTCGACAAGCTCATCGAGGAGTTGCGCAAGCGCAAGTGATGCTCTACAACGAACCCAGCCCGCTGGAGGTCAAGGTGCTGACCCGGCGGTTCGGCCTGCCCAATTCCGCATCAATCGACACCTACCTCGCCAACGACGGCTACCAGGCGTTTCTGAAGGCCGCGAAGATGAAGCCCGAGGAGATCATCAACGAGGTCAAGGCATCGAACCTGCGCGGGCGCGGCGGCGCGGGCTTTCCGACGGGCATGAAATGGAGCTTCGTGCCGCGCACCTCTGACAAGCCGAAGTACGTGGTGGTGAACGGCGACGAGAGCGAGCCGGGCACCTGCAAAGACCGGCTGCTGATCGAGTTCGACCCGCACCAGTTGATAGAGGGGATGCTGATCGCGGGTCTCGCGGTTGATGCGCACCGGGGTTACGTTTACATACGCGGCGAGTACCGCTATTTGATAGACATCCTCGACAAAGCCATCGAAGAGGCCTACGAGCGCGGATGGCTGGGGAAGAACATCCAGGGCACGGGATTTGATTTCGACGCGTGGACGCACACGGGCGCCGGGGCGTACGAGTGCGGCGAGGAATCGGCGCAGCTTGAATCTCTCGAAGGCAAGCGCGGGGTGCCGAGGATCCGCCCTCCGTTCCCGGCGGTTGCGGGCCTGTACCAGTCGCCCACGGTGCTGAACAACGTGGAGAGCTACTGCTCGGTGCCGGTGATTATCCGCGAGGGAGGGGAGAAGTTCGCGGCGCTAGGCACGCCGAAGAACGGCGGGACGCGGCTGTTCTGCATATCGGGGCACGTGGAAAAGCCCGGTGTATACGAACTGCCGATGGGGTTCAACCTGCTGCGAATGATCAACGAGGTTGCCGGCGGCGTTCGCGGCGGCAGGAAGCTGAAGGCCGTAATCCCGGGCGGCTCGTCGTGCCCGGTGCTGAAAGCCGAGGAGTGCGATCTCGCGATGGATTTCGACTCCGTTGCAAAGGCGGGAAGCATGCTCGGCTCGGGCGGCGTGATCGTGATGGACGAGACCACCTGCATAGTGCGCGCGGCGATGCGGATCATAAGTTTCTACGCGCACGAGAGCTGCGGGTGGTGCGTTCCCTGCCGCGAGGGCACGCTGTGGCTGAAGAAGATCATCACGCGCATTCACTCCGGCGGCGGCGTTCCCGGCGATATCCCGCTGATAAAAGATGTTTGCGTGTCGATGCTCGGCCGGACGTTCTGCCCGCTCGGCGATGCGGCGGCGATGCCGACGCAGGCGTTCGTCACGAAGTTCGAAGACGAGTTCATGGCGCACATCGAAGGGCACGGCTGCCCGTACGAGAAGACGGAGGCGGCGGTTTAGCGATGGCGAACGTCAAGTTCACGATCGACGGCAAAACCATCGAAGCGCCGGCGGGGACTCTCGTCATCGAGGCCGCGCGGCGCGCCGGAATCGAGATTCCCGCTTTCTGCTACTACGAAGGACTGGCGCTCCAGGCCGCCTGCCGCATGTGCCTGGTGGAGGTGGAGAAAGCGCCGAAGCTGATGACCGCCTGCACGCTGCCGGTTGCCGAAGGCATGGTGGTCCACACGGACACCCCCAGGGTTGTGCACGCGCGCAAGGGCATGCTCGAGTTCCTGCTGTTGAACCACCCGCTGGACTGCCCGGTGTGCGACAAGGGCGGCGAGTGCGAACTACAGGACATGACGTTCCGCTACGGCGCGGGCGAGAGCCGGTTTCTCGAGAACAAGCAGCACGTGGACGAGGAGCAGTGGTCGCCCGTGGTGTTCTACGACCGGCCGCGCTGCATCCTGTGCACGCGCTGCGTCCGCATCTGCGGCGAAGGCATGGGCGTGGGCGCGCTGGGTATAGTGAACCGCGGCGCGCGCGCCGAAATAGAGCCTAACAAGGGCGATCACCTGGAGTGCGACGAGTGCGGCATGTGCATCGACATCTGCCCGGTAGGTGCGCTGACAAGCGGAACGTACCGCTATCAGACGCGCCCGTGGGAGATGAACCACGTGGGCACCATCTGCACACACTGCGCGGACGGCTGCAAGACGACGCTGGGCATTCGCAACAACCGCATCCACCGCGGCAACAACCGCGACCACTCCCGCATCAACGGCGAGTTTCTCTGCATAAAGGGCCGGTACGCGGGCGATTTCACCGAGAGCCCCGAACGGCTGAAGACGCCCATGATGCGGACGGTGGAGGGTTTTGAGGAAGTCTCCTGGGACGTTGCGCTTCAGGCTGTGGCGGCCCGGTTCAGCGAGGTGCTGGCGCGCGGGGGGAGGTTCGGGATCGTCGGCTCGAACCACACGACCAACGAAGAGAACTACTATTTGCAGAAGCTCGCGCGGGCGCAGATCAGGACGAACAACATCGATCACCACCGCACTGGCGACGTGGTGACGCTGCTCGATGCCGTCGCCGGACGCGAGAGCGCGCTGGCGTCCTCGGCCGACGTATACAACTCGAAGGCGGTGCTGATTGCCGGGACGGACCTCGCGATGCAGCATCCGTTCCTTTCGTTTCAAGTGCGCGCCAACTTCCGGCACCACCAGGCGCACGTCTACACGGTGCGGCGGGGCCCGGAGCGCGAGGACAGAATCGCGAGGCGCGTGATCTCCGTGCTGCCGGGCGGAGAGATCGACGGCCTGGAGCGGTTGCGCGACGATCTGATGCGGGAGCCGGAGCTGGTGATTCTTGCCGGCGGTGAAATCAAGGGCGAAGACGTGCGGCGGCTGGTGGCGTTCGGCGACTCGCTCGGCATTCCGGTGAAGTACGTGCCGCTGGTCGACTACTCGAACTCGCGCGGCGCGCTCGACATGGGGCTTACGCCCGAGCTGCTGCCGGGATACAAGGCATCCGGCGAGCCGGGCATGACGCTTCCGGAAATGCTCGCGGCGCCGGATCTCGACGTCTTGTGGGTTGTGGGAGCGAACCCGCTCAAGAACGGGCGGGCGCTGGCGGCCGAAAAGGCGTTCGTTGTGGTTCAGGACCTGTTCCTGACGGAGACGGCGCGGCGGGCGGACGTGATTCTGCCTGCGGCGTGCGCCTATGAAAAATCGGGAACGGTTACAAACGTGTGCGGCGAGGTGCAGCGGCTGAAGCGCGCGATGATGCCGGTCGGGTTCAAGACGGACCTGGAGATTTTCGGCCTGATAGCGCGCGAGATGAAGCTGGACCTCGGAGCGCTTGGACGGTGGACGCCCGAGGCGGTCTGGGCGGAGATTCGCAGCCAGGTTCCGGGGTACGCGGTGCCGCCGAACGAGCTGGCGGCAGGAATGGCGCGAACGCTTCCGCCGCCGGCGCGAACCGGCGTGGAGCCGCGGCCGGAGCTGATCGAGCCGGCAGGCGACACGCTGTTCACGTCGGGCACGCTGGGGCGCTACTCGAACACGCTGAACGCGGTCATGGAGCGCACGCACGGACTGTACGAAGGTTAGAACGCGGCGATGAGCTTTTACTTCATAGCGCTGATAAAGATTCTGGTGGTGATCGCCGTGCTTCTGCTGGCGCTGCTGTACCTCCAGTGGGTGGAGCGCAAGGTGATCGCCCACATACAGGTGCGGCCGGGCCCGTACCGCGTGGGGCCGCACGGCCTGCTGCAACCGCTCGCCGACACCATCAAGCTGCTGACCAAGGAAGACCTGCTGCCGCCGGGCGCGAACCGGTTCCTATACATGCTGGCGCCGTTTCTGGCCATCACGTTGTCGCTGATCTCGATTGCCGTGATCCCTTTCGGCCCCATTATCGAGGTGGCCGGCACCATCACTTACATGCAGATCACCGACATCAGCATCGGCGTGCTTTTCATACTCGCCATCTCGTCGCTGACGGTATACGGGATTGTGCTAGCCGGCTGGTCGTCGAACAGCAAGTACCCGCTGCTCGGAGGATTGCGCGCTTCGGCGCAGATGGTGAGCTACGAGCTGCCGATGGGCATGGCCGTGGCGTCGGTGCTGCTGCTTTCGAATTCGCTGAGCCTGCGTGAGATCGTAGATACGCAATCGAACTACTACTGGGGTTTCTTTCCGGCCTGGAACGTGTTTCGGGAGCCTTTCCCGCAACTGATCAGCTTCATAATCTTCCTGGTTGCGATTTTCGCCGAGACCAACCGTATTCCGTTCGATCTGCCGGAGGCGGAAACGGAACTGGTTGCCGGCTTCCATACCGAGTACAGTTCGATGAAGTTCGCGGGCTTCTTCATGGCCGAGTACGCGAACATGATTACGGCAAGTGCGATGGCCACCACGCTGTTCCTGGGCGGGTGGCTGCCGCTGTGGCCGGAGAAGTTCGGCTCGTCATACGTGCCGCCGGCGGTTTTCCTGGCCGCCTCCGCGCTGGCGTTTTGGGGCGCGCTCGGGAGGGCGCGGCGGCAGGACCGCAGGACGCTGCCCATAGCCGGCGCGGTGTTTTTCCTGCTGGCGGTAATGTTCCTGGTCCACGTGGTGAATTTCATCGTAGTCCCCCTGTTCTGGTTTGCGGCAAAGACGGCCCTGATCCTGTTCACATTCATGTGGGTGCGCGGCACCCTGCCGCGTTTCCGCTATGACCAGTTGATGGGCTTCACCTGGAAGTTTCTGTTTCCGGTGGCGGTGGTGAATCTGATGATTACCGGCCTGCTGGTGGGACTGATCGGATAGCGGTATGCACACGGTACTGTTTCTCATATTCGCGGCCATCGCCACCGGTTGCGGCGCGCTGGTGGTTACGCGGCGGCAGCCGGTTTCGAGCGCGCTCGCGCTGGTGGGCGTGATGGTGTCGCTGGCGGCGCTGTATCTGATGCTCGGCGGCCCGTTCATCGCGGCGGTGCAGATTATCGTGTACGCGGGCGCGATCGTAGTCCTGTTCATCTTCGTGATAATGCTGCTGAACGCGGGCAGGGAGCGCCGCACCGAAGGATCGCTGATGGCGCCATTGCTCGGTATTCCGCTGCTGATATCGCTGGTGGGCGCGCTGTCGTACGTGGTATGGCGCGCTTTCCCCGAGACGCAAATGGTGCGGCTGGGAGGGAACGTGGTTGGGACGCCGGCGCAGGTCGGCCGCTCGCTGTTCACCACGTATCTGCTGCCGTTCGAGATCACCTCGGTGCTTATCCTTATAGCCATCGTGGGCGCGGTGGTGCTTGCCTACAAGGAGCTTGACTAGATGGCCGAGAGCGTTCCGCTTTCCTGGTACCTGGTGTTGAGCGCGATCCTGTTCGGGCTCGGCTGCGCCGGGTTTCTGTTCAGGCGCAACATCATCACGGTGTTCATGTCTATCGAGTTGATGCTCAACGCCGTGAACCTGAGTTTCATCGCGTTCTCGTATTATCTGGACCAGACGGACGGAAACGTATTCGCCTTCTTCGTGATGGTGGTGGCGGCGGCGGAGGCCGCGGTGGGTCTGGCCATCATTCTTACGGTGTTCAAGAATCGCGCGACCCTGGAGGTCGATGAAGTCGCTTCGATGAAGAACTGACCGATGCAGCATCTCTGGCTCATTCCCGCTTTCCCGCTGGCCGGCTTCCTGGTGAACGGCTTATTCGGCCGGCGTCTGCCGAGAGGCGTAATCAACGCCGTTGCGATCGGCGCGGCGTGGCTGTCGTTCGCCTGGGCGCTGAAGTGCATCCTGGCGATCTCGCCGGGCGAGACCGCGTACGTCGAGAACTACGTGGATTGGATACGCGTCGGCAGCCTCGCCGTCCCCTGGGGCTTCATGCTCGACCGGCTCACCGCCGTGATGCTGATGGTGGTGACGGGCGTGGGCTCGCTGATTCACGTGTACTCGATCGGGTACATGGCGCACGATCCGGGCTACCCGCGTTTCTTCTCGTACCTGAACCTGTTCATGATGTTCATGCTGACGCTGGTGCTGGCGCCGAACATGCTGGTGATGTTCGTGGGCTGGGAAGGCGTCGGGCTGTGCAGCTATTTGCTGATCGGCTTCTGGTACACGCGGCGCAGCGCCACCAACGCGGGCAACAAGGCTTTCATCGTAAACCGGATCGGCGACTACGGCTTCTCGCTGGCGATACTGCTGACCGTGGTGACGTTCGGATCTCTCCAGTTTTCGGATATCTTCGCCGGCGTGGCGGGACGGCCGATCGAACAGGGGTTCGGAACGCTGACGGTGATCGCTGCGCTGCTGCTGCTCGGCGCGACGGGAAAATCCGCGCAGATCCCGCTGTTCGTCTGGCTGCCGGACGCGATGGAAGGCCCAACACCGGTGTCGGCGCTGATCCACGCGGCCACCATGGTGACCGCGGGCGTGTACATGATTGCGCGCATGTCGCCGCTGTACCTGCACGCGCCGGTAGCGATGGAGATGGTGGCGTGGGTGGGCGTCGCGACGGCGCTGTTCGCGGCGATACTCGGCACGGCGCAGACGGACATCAAGAAGGTTTACGCGTACTCCACGATTTCGCAGCTCGGCTACATGTTCATCGGTGGTGGCGTGGGTGGGCGTCGCGACGGCGCTGTTCGCGGCGATACTCGGCACGGCGCAGACGGACATCAAGAAGGTTTACGCGTACTCCACGATTTCGCAGCTCGGCTACATGTTCATCGGTGTGGGCGCGGGTGCGTTCTCTGCGGGCATCTTCCACCTGTTCACGCACGCGTTTTTCAAGGCCGTGCTGTTCCTGGGCGCGGGCAGCGTTATGCACGCGCTCGCGGGCGAGCAGGATATGCGGCGCATGGGTGGGCTCAGGAAGAGCACGCCCGTTACGTTCTGGTGCATGCTGGCGGCATCGGCGGCGATTGCGGCGCTGCCGTGGACGAGCGGTTTCTACTCCAAGGACGAGATCCTGCTGGGCGCGCACGCCTTCAGCCCGGCGATCTTCTGGATCGCCGTGGCGACGGCGGCCATCACCAGCTTCTACGTTTTCCGAGCCATTTTCCTGGTGTTCTTCGGCGAATACCGGGGCGATGTGCACGCGCACGAATCGCCGTGGGTGATGCTGGCGCCGGTGGGGATACTCGCGGCGCTGGCCCTGGGCGGGGGATTCATCAACATAACGAAGTACCTGGAGCCGGTGTTCGGGCGCCGGGAACTGCATCACGCGCCGGAACTGGTCATCATCGGTTCGGGCGCGGGAATTCTCGGGCTGGGCGTGGCTTTCCTTGGGTACTGGGTGAAGCCGGGCCTGTTCGACCGCGCGACGGACCGCCTGTTCAGCCTGACCTTCGTTTTTGATAAGGCATACTTCGCGGCCGTGGTGCGGCCGGTCGTGAACGGCTCGCGCACGGTGCTGTGGAAGGTTGTGGACGCGGCGGGCATCGACGGGTTCGTCAACGGCATCGCGGCGAAGGCGCGCCGGGCCGGCGGAGTGCTGCGGCTGGTGCAATCCGGCAGCATACGGAGCTACGCGGCCTGGGTGCTGCTGGGCTCGGTGGGCATATTGCTGGCGCTGGGCGTCGCGGGAGGTCTGCGGTGATTCTGCTGAACGTAACGCTCTTTCTGCCCCTGGCCGGTTTCCTCGTCCTGCTGTTCACGCCGCGCGACCGCACGCGTCTCGTGCGCGCCGCCGCGTTGGGCTTCGCGATTGCGGCGTTCGTCTGTTCCGTGGCGCTTCTGGCGCTTTACAACCGTGACGAAGCCGGCTTCCAACTGGTGAGCAACTGGCCCTGGATCGACACGCCGGCTATACGGTTCCACATCGGCATCGACGGCCTGAGCGTGTGGCTGGTGCTGCTGACCACACTGCTGACGCCGATTGGAATACTGGTTTCCTGGCGGCACATCAGCGCGCGCGTAAAAGAGTTCTTCCTGTTTTTCCTGCTGATGGAGTTCGGCCTCATCGGCGTGTTCATCGCGCTGGACCTGTTTCTGTTCTACGTGTTCTGGGAGCTGTCGCTGGTGCCGATGTACTTCCTGATCGGCGTGTGGGGGCACGAACGGCGCGTGTACGCGGCCGTGAAGTTCTTCATCTACACGACGGTGGGCTCGCTGATGATGCTGGCAGCCATCATCTACCTGTACACGCGGACAGGCACGTTCGATTACACGGCTCTCGCGGGGATGATCGCCTCCGGGCAGCTCCAGTTTACCGGCTTGCAGGAGGCGCTGCTGTTCGGCGGCTTCTTCCTGGCGTTCGCCATAAAGGTGCCTCTGTTCCCGCTGCACACATGGCTGCCCGACGCGCACGTCGAGGCGCCGACGGCGGGCTCCGTCATGCTGGCGAGCGTGATGCTGAAGATGGGCTGCTACGGCCTGATCCGCTTCTGCCTGCCGCTGTTCCCGCGGGCCTCGCGCGACTTCGCGCCGTGGATAGTGGCGCTCGCGATTACGGGAATCATATACGGCGCTCTGGTGGCGCTGGTGCAGCCGAACATGAAGAAGCTGGTGGCGTACACCTCTGTAAGCCACCTCGGTTTTGTGGTCTTGGGAGTCTTCACGTTTACGCAGTACGGTCTGGACGGCGCGGTGTACCAGATGCTGAACCACGGCATCTCGACGGGCGCCCTGTTCATCCTGGTGGGGTACCTGTACGAGCGCAAGCACTCGCTTGAGATAGCGGATTTCGGGGGCGTCGCCGGAGCGGCCCCGTGGCTCGCGACCGCGTTCGCGGTGACGTCGCTCGCCAGCATGGGCCTGCCCACGTTGAACAATTTCGTGGGCGAGTACCTGGTGCTTCAGGGAACGGCGCTGGTGAGCATGGAGTGGGTGGCGTTTGCGGCAATAGGAGTGATCCTCTCGGCCGCGTACATGCTGTGGCTGTACCAGCGCGTGTTCTACGGCGACACGCCCGAGGCCGTGCGCGCGCACGTGGGCGATATGGCGCCGCGCGAGTGGGCCGCCATCGTTCCGCTCATCGTGATGATGGTGTGGATGGGCATTTACAGCACGTCGTTCCTGCCGCCCATCAGCCGCACCACTTCCGACATTCTGGAACGCACGCGGGTGGGCGTGGTTTTCCGCGTGCAAAACACGCAGCCCGCGGCGGAGGTGGCCGATGCCCGTTAATTTTGCGGCTCCGCCGGCGGTGGATTACGTACGGTTCCTTCCCGAAATTGTTCTGACGGCGTTCGCCGTTATCCTGATGGTGCTCGAGCCGCTGACGGCGGCGCGCGCGAAGCGATACATGGGGCGCATCGCGCTGGTGGGTTTGTCCGGCGCGCTTGCCGGCACGGCGTGGGCGGGCCTCGCCGGCGGCTACGCCTTCAGCGGCATGATCGTGGTGGACGGCTTCGCGTCGTTCTTCAGGGTCCTGTGCGTCTCGGCGGGCATTCTGGTTGTACTTGCGTCGCTTTCGTACATGCGGCGGGAGGACCGCGAATCGGGCGAGTATTACGCGCTGATTCTGTTCTCCATTGCCGGCCAGTCGATGATGGTTTCCGCCAATAACCTTATCTTCGTCTTCCTCGGCCTGGAGATTTCCTCGATTGCGAGCTACGTGCTGGCGGGTTTCCTGCGCGGCTCGAAGCTGGCGAACGAGTCGGCGACGAAGTACTTCCTGCTCGGCTCCTTCGCAACGGCGTTCCTGCTGTACGGCATCGCGCTGATTTACGGCAGCACCGGCACGCTGTACCTGGAAGAGATCCGGGCGGCGCTCGCGGCCACGCGGCCCGGACTGCTGGCCGGCGCGGCGGCATCGCTGATGTTCGTCGGCTTTGCGTTCAAATTCTCTGCCGCGCCGTTCCAGATATGGACTCCGGACGTTTACCAGGGCGCGCCCGCCCCGGTGAGCGCGTTCCTGGCCGCCGGCCCCAAAGCGGCCGCATTCGCCGTTTTCCTGCGCGTTTTCCTGACCGCCTTCGGGCCGATTTCCGCCCGATGGGAGCCCATCGTGTGGGCTTCCGCGCTCGCGACGATGGTGGTGGGCAACTTCGCCGCGCTGACGCAGACCAATGTGAAGCGGCTGCTGGCCTACAGCTCCATCGCGCACGCGGGCTACATCATGGTGGCTATAGTTGCGCACTCGGTGGTAGGGACGGCGGCGGTGATGTTCTACCTGGTGGCGTACGTCGCGATGAACGTCGGCGCGTTTGCGGTGGTGACATATTTCTCTCGGAAAGGCGAAAGATACGTTTTGATCCCCGACCTCGCCGGGCTGGGCGTGAAGCAGCCGGTTGTGGCAGCGCTGTTCTCGATATTTCTGCTGTCGCTGATCGGCGTGCCGCTGACGGCGGGCTTCTTCGGCAAGTTTTACGTGTTCCGCGCCGCGCTGGGTGCAAACCTGGTTTGGCTGACCATTCTCGGCCTGCTCAACAGCGCCGTCTCCGTGTACTACTACCTGCGGATCATGGTGGTGATGTACATGCATGAGCCGGCGGAAGCAACCGAAGAGCTGCCGCCCCTGCCGTTCGGCATTCACGCGGCGCTGTGGGCGTCCGCGGCGGCGACGCTGGTGCTCGGGATATTTCCTTCGCCGGTGCTTGACTACGCCATGCGCGCGGCGAATTTCTTCAGGTAGACCGGACCCCGCCGGCGGCCGCCGGCTCACAGCGGCGCTACAGCCTTGAAGGTTCGGGCGCTTCGGGATTCAGCCCCAGGTCCGTGATGGCCTGGCGGGCCGCGCCAGGGTCGAACTGGCCCTTTCGCGCGAGCGCCGCCAGGGCGGCTGCGGCGATCGCCTCCGCGCTCACCTCGAAGAAACGCCTGAGGTGCTCGCGGTTATCGCTGCGGCCGAAACCGTCGGTGCCGAGCGCGACAAGCCGCCCGCACAACCACGGCGACACCTGGTCCGCCACCGCCTTCATGTAGTCTGTGGCGGCTATGATGGGGCCTTGGGTGCCGTCCATCACCTGCGCGATGTACGGTTTGCGCTCCGGCTCGGCCGGATGCAGGCGGTTCCAGCGCTCAACTTCCAGCGCCTCGCGGCGCAACTCGGTGTAGCTGGTGACGCTCCACACGTCCGCGGGCACTTGATACTTTTCGGCGAGGATCTTCTGGGCGCGCAACGCTTCGTTGAGGATGGGCCCGCTGCCGAACAACTGCGCGCGCGCGCCGCCTTCCCGTGCCGCTTGATAACGGTATATGCCTTTCAGGATGCCCTCGCGCACGCCTTCGGGCATGGCCGGCTGGGCATAGTTCTCGTTGTAGACCGTGAAGTAGTAGAAGTGATCCTCGTTCTCCTGGTACATGCGGCGGATGCCTTCCTGTACGATAACGGCTATCTCGTAGGCGTACGCCGGGTCGTAAGAGATGCAGGTCGGTATGACGCTCATCAAAACGTGGCTGTGGCCGTCCTGGTGTTGCAGGCCCTCGCCCGCGAGCGTCGTCCGGCCCGCCGTCCCGCCTACCAGGAAACCTTTTCCGCGCGCATCGGCGAACGCCCACATGAAGTCGCCTGCGCGCTGGAAACCAAACATCGAGTAGTAGATGTAGAAAGGAATCATCGGCACGCCGTAGTTGGCGTAAGCTGTGCCGGCGGCGGTGCAGGAGGCCATGGAACCGGCCTCTGTGATCCCCTCCTCCAGGATCTGCCCGGTTATGGATTCCTTGTAGTACAGGAACGTCTCCTGGTCGACCGGCCGGTAGAGCTGGCCGCGGCTGGCGTAAATGCCGATCTGCCGGAACAGCGACTCCATGCCGAAGGTGCGCGCCTCGTCGGGAATCATCGGGACGACGTACTTGCCGATTTCCGGGTGCCGGAGCATAAGCGTCATAACGCGCACGAAGGCCATGGTCGTCGAGACCTCGCGGCCCTGGGAACCCGTTAACGTGTCGGCGAAGTACTCGAGCGGAGGCGCCTGCATCTCGATGCGGCGGGGTTTGCGCTCGGGCACCCAGCCGCCGAGCGCGGCCCGGCGCTCGCGTACGTACTTGATCTCCGGGCTGTCTTCTTCGGGGCGGTAGAAAGCGATGGTTCTGAGCCGCTCCTCAGTGATCGGAATGTTGAAGCGCCGGCAGAAGTACGCCATCTCTTCTTCGTTAAGCTTCTTCTGCTGGTGGGTGATGTTCCGGCCCTCGCCGGCTTCGCCGAGCCCGTAGCCCTTGATGGTCTTGGCGAGGATCACCGTCGGCGAGCCGGTGTGCTCGACGGCGCGCTTGAAGGCGTTGTAAACCTTGACGGGATCGTGCCCGCCGCGGCGCAGCCTTTCGAGCTGATCATCGCTCAAATCGGCGACGAGCGCCGCGGTCTCCGGGTACTTCCCGAAAAACTCCTTGCGGATGTAGGCGCCGCCGCGTGCGACATAGGTCTGGAAATCGCCGTCGGGTACTTCGTTCATCCGCTGGACCAGCAGGCCGGACGTATCTCGCTCGAGCAGCGCATCCCACTCCGAGCCCCAGATGACCTTGATAACATTCCACCCGGCGCCGCGGAACAGTCCTTCGAGCGACTGGATCACTTTGCCGCTGCCTCTCACCGGCCCATCGAGCCGCTGTAGGTTGCAGTTGACGCAGAAGATCAGGTTGTCGAGCCCCTCATAGGAGGCGATGCGCAGCGCGCCCGTCGATTCCGGCTCGTCCATCTCGCCATCGCCCAGAAACGCCCAGATCTTGCGCGGCGTTTTCGGCAGCAGCCCGCGGTTCTCCAGATAACGCATGAAACGCGCCTGATAGATGGCGTTGAGAGGGCCGAGCCCCATCGACACCGTGGGGAACTGCCAGAAATGCGGCATGAGCCAGGGGTGCGGATAGGAGGCGAGCCCCGGGGTATCGCGCAGTTCGTGGCGGAAGTTCAACAGATCTTCATCGTTCAGCCTGCCCTCCAGGTACGCGCGCGCGTAAAACCCCGGCGCGGAGTGCCCTTGCAGGTAGACAAGGTCCCCATGCTGGTCTCCATAGGAGCCGCGAAAGAAGTGTTGGAACCCAACCTCGGTCAACGTGGCCAGCGAGGCGTACGACGAGATGTGCCCGCCGATGCCGTTGTCGTACTTGTTGGCGCGCACCACCATTGCCATGGCATTCCAGCGTATGAGGCTGGTGATCCGCCGCTCCAGGTCGCGATTGCCCGGATAGGGCTCCTCTTCAGATGCCGGGATGGTGTTGACGTAGTCGGTCTCCGCGACATTCCGCGGCTCGGCGCCCAGTTCGCGCGCGCGTCCGAGGACCTGCTCCAGGATATAGGCGGCGCGCTCGGGACCAGCCTCTTCAACGACCGCGTCCAGCGCTTCCAGCCACTCCGACGTTTCCTGCGGGTCCTGATCCCCAGTGGGGGGTAGCTTGATGTCGGCCATAGAACGAATATAAGGATTCCTTAATCAGAATACCGCTTCATCGAAGATGCAACATTGGCTGCGTGTAACAATCCGCACTTTCGATCCTGCGAAGCCCGATACTTGGAGGCAGAGGAGCGCTTCGCCCCGGCCGTGTTCACAATCGGTCACTCAACACGGAGCTTCAAGGAGTTCCTCGCGCTATTACGTGCTCACGGTGTCACACACGTTATTGATGTGCGCACGGTTCCGCGGTCGCTAAGAAATCCGCAGTTCAACCGTGAAACTCTGGCCGAAGCGCTTCCGGCCGCCGGGATCGCGTACTCGCACATGCCGGGGCTCGGAGGGTTGAGAAAGCCGCGCAAGGACTCGCCCAACTCCGGCTGGCGCAACGATTCGTTCCGCGGCTATGCCGACTACATGCTTACGCCGGAGTTCGAGGCGGCGCTCGAGGAGTTGATCGAAATTTCCGGACAGGGGAGTGTCGCGGTGATGTGCGCCGAAGCGGTGCCGTGGCGCTGCCACCGGTCGCTCATAGCTGATGCGCTGGCCGTGCGGGGCGTGGAGGTGCGCCACATAACGGGTCCGGGCACACCCCGGCCGCACACGCTCACGCCATTCGCCGTTGTGACAGCGGCGCGCGTCACCTACCCGCGCGGGGGGCGGTCAGGCCGCCGGAAACAGGATACGTAGCGTGACGCGATCCGACGAATTGCGCTCCACTTCGACACGCCCGCCGTGCGCGTCGATAATGCGGCGCGCGGCGGCCAGCGCCGCTCCCACACCGCGGGGCGACGGTGAAACCAGAGCCGGAGGAAACTCCAGCGGGCCCGGAGGCGTAAGCTCGAGCGCCACACTTCCGCCGGCGGCATGGCAGCGCACGCGGGTAGCCCGTCCGCTATCCCCGGCTACGAACAACACCAGCCGGCGGAGGAGCAGCTCCATCTGGCCGACGTCGGCGCGTACAAGCGGAAGATCTTCTTCGATGTCCAGAATGAGCCAGGCGGTGTGTTCGGTTTGCCATCCGACGATGGCGTGCGAAATCATCTCCTTCATGTCCACAGTGGTGAACTGCGGTGGCGCGCCATCAATGGACATCAGCGCGTCGTCGAGAATCCAGCGTGCCAGGCGCACGTGGCGCTGCAGCGCGGTCAGGCGCCGCCGCGAACGGACGTCAGATACCGGAAGCGCCATGTCGAGGTAATAGGCAATCTGCCGGATCTGGTGCAAGGGTTCTTGCAGATCGTGTGCGAGCTGCCGAACAGCGTCAGCAGTGTCGGGCACAGCAGTGTCCGCAACGGGCGGTCGAGAGTTCGGATCGGACAGCATGAATGTTCGCCGCGTGGTGAATTATAGCAGTCGCCCGGCAGCATCCTCTGATATTTATTTTCAATGTTTTCTTATACTTGCTGGCCCCCAACCCCGGGCGCCGCTACGTTCCCGGCCCCTAACGGAGAAGCGGAGCCGAAATTTCGGGCATCTCGCCTTCAAACATGTACTTCCATGCAAGGTGAATTACGGTTAACCTTTAAGAGTAGCGCGGCGGCTCCTCCCCCGGCGAGAGTCCTGTTGCGGGGACGGCCGCATGTCGATAGAGTAAGGAAAAGCTCTTTTCTGATGGAGAAGACAGCCCCCGACAACTTGCATGTATCCAGGTAGAGGATTTTCACCCCGCAGGCCCAGAATCCGGGAAAACGTAAATGAAGCAATCCGTGCGCGTGAAGTGCGCGCGGTGTTTCCGGACGGCAAGGTCGAGATAATGCCGACCCCAGCCGCAGTGCGCCGAGCCCAGGAAATGGGCCTTGATCTGATTCTGGTCGCTCCCACGGCCGATCCGCCCGTCGCGAAGGCGATGGACTACGGCCAGTGGCAGTACGAGAACAAGAAGAAGCAGCAGGAAGCCAAGCGAAAGCAGCACGTGATCCAGGTTAAGGAGGTGAAGTTCCGCCCCAACACCGACGACCACGACTACGAGTTCAAAAAGAAGAACGCCATCCGCTTCCTTCAGGAAGGCAACCGCGTCAAGGCCGTGGTGCAGTTCCGCGGCCGCGAGATTGCGCACGTCGACCTCGGCCAGAAGCTGCTTACGCGATTTGCAGAGGACCTGGCGCAGTACGGGTCCATTGAAGGCTATCCCAGGCTGGAGGGCCGCAGCTTTCACGTCCTGATAAGCCCGGCCAAGAAAGAAAAAGCGGAGAAGCCCAAAGAGAAGGCCGAGAAGCCGAAGCCGGCGCCGCAGGCAGCCCCGGGCGGGACTGCTCCGGCGTCAAGGTAACCCTGGGCTGCATGTCCGGCCAAGCGCGGCTTTGCGCGGCGGCCTCTCCGAACGGGCGGCAGGGCCGGTTCATCCGGCGCAGACGCGCGGCTCGCGCCGGCGCGCTTCCAGATCATCCGAGATCGCGCGCTGGAGGTGCAGGCGCAAGGATGTTAAAGCGCGATCACGCTCCGACGAGCGGCCGCAGGAAGCGGCCTGTATACGAGGCTTCCACATCGGCCACCTGTTCGGGCGTGCCCTGTGCGACGATTCTGCCTCCGGCGGCGCCGCCCTCGGGGCCGAGATCGATGATCCAGTCGGCATTCCGGATGATCTCCAGGTTGTGCTCGATAACCAGCACGCTGCCGCCGTTCTGAATCAGCTTCTGGAAGGCGTCGAGCAGCTTCGCGATATCGTCGAAGTGCAGCCCCGTCGTGGGTTCGTCGAAGATGAACAGCGTGCGCTCGCAGGAGGCCTGCCCCAGATGCGCCGCCAGCTTGACGCGCTGCGCTTCCCCGCCCGACAGCGTGGTAGCCGACTGGCCGAGCCTAAGATAACCCAGCCCCACCTGGTCCAGCACGCGCAACTTCGATGCGAGCCGCGGCACGTCGGCGAAGAACGTGAGCGCTTCTTTCACCGTGAGTTGCAACACCTCGTGAATGTTCAGCCCGCGGTAGCGTACGTCGAGAACGCTGCTTTTGAACCGGGTACCCTTGCACTCATCACAGACCAGCTCGACATCGGCCAGGAACTGCATTTCCACGGTGACCGTACCGTCGCCCTGGCACGTCTCGCAGCGCCCGCCGGGCACGTTGAATGAGAAGTGCCCAGCCGTGAAGCCGCGGCGGCTTGCATCGGGGGTGGAGGCGAAGAGGTTGCGGACGATGTCGAACGCCTTGATGTACGTGATGGGGTTCGAACGGGGCGTGCGGCCGATCGGCGATTGATCCACCAGCACCGCTTGCCGCACACGCTCGGCTCCTTCCAGGCGCCGGCACGCGGGCGCGGCGTGCCCGCCGGCGATTTCGGGATCTTCGGGTTCCGGTTCGGCGCGGTTCGCGCTCTCGAGCGCTTTGTATAGCACGTCATGAACGAGCGTGCTCTTGCCGGAACCCGATACTCCTGTCACCGCTACCAGCATGTCGAGCGGAATCTCGACATCGAGGTTCCGCAGATTGTGCATGGTGGCGCCGTGCACCTTAAGCATGCGGCGGCGGTTCACCTCGCGGCGGCTGCGTGGTTGCATCGTAACGCGCTCACCTCGAAGGTACGAGCCCGTGAGCGAACCCGCGCCGCCGGCAACGATTTCGCTGTAGGGTCCGGCAAATGTGACGCGCCCGCCGTTCTCGCCCGCTCCGGGGCCGAGGTCCACTATGTAGTCCGCCGCGCGCATCACGTCGGCATCGTGCTCGACGACGACGATGGTGTTTCCAAGGTCCTTCAACTCCCGCAGGATGCGGATGAGCCGCCCGGTGTCGCGCGTGTGCAGGCCGATCGAAGGCTCATCGAGCACGTAGCACGCGCCCACAAGGCGCGAACCCAGGCACGTCGCCAGCTGAATGCGCTGCGCCTCTCCGCCGGAAAGCGTTGCCGAAAGCCGGTCCAGCGTAAGGTATTCCAAGCCGACGTCGTTCAGGAACTGTAGCCGCTGGTTGATCTCGACCATCACCTTTCCGGCCACACCGCGCTCCTCCGGCGTGAGTTCGAGCGAGCGGAAGAAGCGGTGCGCATCGGCGATGTTCATGCGCGCCACCTCGGCGATATCGCGGCCGCCCACGCGCACCCACAGCGCCTCCGGGCGCAGCCGCGCGCCGCGGCACTCCGGGCACTCGGCGTAGCCGCGATACCGGCTCAGGAACACGCGCACGTGCAGTTTGTACTTCTTCGTTTCCAGATGATCCAGAAATGCGCGTACGCCGGCGAACACGACATCGCGCTCGGCGCTGGTGAGGTCGCAGAACGGCACATCGAAGCGGACTTTGCCGCTCGCGCGCTTTTTGAAACCCTTCAGGTAGGCGCCGTAGCGGGGCTTGGTCCAGGGCTCCACGGCGCCCTCGTCGAGCGACAGGCCGCGGTTCGGGATTATCAGGTTGAAGTCGTAATCGATCGTGTTGCCGAAGCCTTGACACCGCGGGCAGGCGCCGAAGGGGTTATTGAAGCTGAACAGCCGCGGCTCCGGCGTGATGAACTCGCGGTTGCAGCGCTTGCAGGCGAAGTTTTCGCTGAACCGGAGCGCGCGCGGTTCGGCCTGCCCGCCGCCGGGGCGCACCGCCTGCTCAAAAACGGCCTCGCCGGCTTCGCGGTAGCAGATCTCGAGGCTGTCGACGATGCGCTGGTGCAGGTCCGGCGCCATAACGACGCGGTCCACCAGCGCGAACAGCGGCCGCGCGAAATCGAGGTCCAGCAGCGATTCCGGCGTGGAGAACTCGAACATGCGCCCGTCCTGGTACAGACGATTGAAACCCTTCTTGCGCAGCTCGAAAAGGCGGTCGCGCAGTTCCTGAGTGGACGCGGCGCGAATTGGGAACAGCACGTACCAGCGCGAACCGGCGGGCTCGGCGAGCATCTCCTCCGCCACCTGGTCAACCGTGTCGCGCTGCACTTCCCGGCCGCACTCGGGGCAGAACGTGCGCCCCACGCGCGCGTACAGCAGGCGCAGGTAGTCGTAAAGCTCAGTGGAGGTGGCGACGGTGGAACGCGGGTTGCGCGTGGTGTTCTTCTGGCGGATTGCCACGGGCGGCGCGATGCCGTCAATGTCGTCCACCTCCGGCTTCTCCATGCGCTCAAGGAACTGGCGGGCGTAGGCGGACAGCGACTCAACGTACCGCCGCTGGCCCTCGGCATAGATAGTGTCGAAGACGAGAGATGATTTGCCGGAGCCCGAAACGCCCGTCACAACGGTGATCCGGTTGTGCGGGATGTCGAGCGATATATTCTTCAGATTGTGGAGCCTGGCTCCACGAATACGGATTGCTTCGGACACTTGCGGGTATCATTCCATTTTACATCGGGATAAAAAACGCATATCCAGGACTGGCCGTGAGGGGCGGCCCGGCGAGCGGGGGAAATCAAAACGGCGAGATCGCGAATTCTCCGCGGCGCCGGCAGATCATGTCGCCGGCCCACATACAATGAAATCGGAGCGGGCTTTCGAGGCAGCGCAATCGTGCGCGGCCGGGCTGGGGGGATGCGGGCGGCGGGAGCAACAGAAGCGTGCGGGCGCGCAGTTTCCCGATTGCGTTTCGAGGCGCTGGCGGCGTGTGCGGTGGTCGCGATCGGCGCTACACTGCGCGCCTCGGCTCAAACCAGTTGCGGCGGTGTGCCGCAACCCGCTTTGGCGGATGCCGCTGAGTTGTGCCAGGGGGCGCCCAGCGCTCCGGATCTGGTTGGCGACACGGCAGAGGGGCTCGCCGCCTCAAGCGCAGAAACCGCGGAACAGACATCTCCCGGGAAGGCAACCGCGAGGCCGCCGGATTTCCGGCACAGGTCCAGACTCACCGGCGATTGGCGTGGTCTGCGCAATTGGGTCGAGGATCGCGGTATCTCCATCGAACCGGTCTGGGTGGGCAACGGCTTCGACAACTTCAGGGGCGGCCTGAGGAGGGGCACCACGGGAGCGATGGCGCCGCAACTGACCGTGACTGCCGATCTCGAGAAAGCCGTGGGGCTGCACGGTGGGAAATTCCACATCAGCGTCGCAAGCCACGAGGGCCACAATCCCAGCGAGGTTCTTGTGGGCGACATACAGTTGATGAACAGATTTGGATCGGGGCCGTTCGTGCAGGTGTACGAACTCTGGTACGAGCAGGAATTACTGGGAAACAGTCTACGCGCAGCGGGGGGAAAGATGGATGCCAACTCGCAGTTCAGCGTCATCAACAACGGCCTGAGTTTCCTGAACAGCGCGACACAGGTTTCGCCAACCGTTCAGGGTTTCCCCACTTATCCGTTCCCCTCGCTCGGCCTCACCCTGTTCTACACGCCGCCCGATCCGTTCTTCGCCAGTTTCGCGATCTATGCCGTGGGCAGAGACGATCGCTTCCTCGTCTTCTACGGTCACCCCGAATCGTTACAGCCCACCTTGCACGGCAAGCTCTTCATCGGGGAGACAGGCCTGAACTGGAGCGGCATGGAGCAACTGAAGTCGGACCGTAATCTTCGCCTGGGATTTTGGAGGAACACGGGCGCCTTCACGCGATTCGACGGCGGGACGGAGCAGGGCGCGCGGGGATTTTACGCCATCCTCGACGAGGTGCTGTGGAGACCCGCGCGGGATGAGAGCGGCGCCCGCGGGCTGCGCACGTTTCTCGAGTACGGCTATACGAGCTGCGCGGTTGCGCCCGTGTGCCGCCACTACGGAGCCGGCGTGTCGTGGAAGGGGCCGTTCACGCGCCGCAAGAAAGACGAGGCCGGCTTCGCCGCCGAGTACGCGCATTTGAGCCCCGGGTTGCAAACCCCTCATCGATATGAACTCGCGCTGGAGGCGTTTTACAGAATCGAAGTGGCACCCTGGGTAATAGTGCAGCCGGATTTCCAGTTCATCGTTCACCCGTCCGGGCAATACCCCAGCGCCGCGGTCGGAACGCTATTTGTGCAGTTCAACTTCTGAGGAGACCCAGCCGCCGCGCCTTTGCGAAGCCGGCCCCATCACCCCGCCAGGCCCAGTTCCGCGGCGTGCTCGCGCATCGCCCTGATGCAGAAGTCGATGTGCTCGTCGAGCGGAACGCCCAGCTCTTCGGCGCCGTGCACAATATCCTCGCGGCTTACCGATCGGGCGAACGCTTTGTCCTTCATCTTCTTCCGGACGGATTTCGCTTCCACCTCCGCCAGGCTGTGGTTCGGCTTAACGAGCGCCACTGCGGTTATGAATCCCGACACCTCGTCGCAGGCGAACAGCACTTTCTCCATCAGCGTTTCACGCGTCACCCCGCTGTAGCTCGCGTGCGACAGCACGGCCCGGCGCATCTCGTCGCTGACGCCTCGCTCTTTCAGGATGGGCTCGCCCGCCATGGGGTGGTCCGGCGCCTGGGGGTGGATCTCCCAGTCGAAGTCGTGCAGCAGCGCCGTCGCGCGCCACTTTTCCTCGTCCTCGCCGAACTTGCGTGCGTACGCCGCCATGCACGCCTCCACCGCGAGCGCGTGCTTGCGCAGACTTTCGGATTGCGTAAACTCCGTGAGGATGTTCCAGGCCTGTTCGCGATTCATCTAAATCAGCATAATGTAGGCGAAGACCCGATGATTAGTTTCCGCCGCGCCGCCTGGCGCGCGATGATCCGGCACGCCGAGCGCGCGTATCCCCGCGAGTGTTGCGGCGCGCTTGTGGGAACCGTAAACGGCGAAACGCGCACGGTTCACCGCGCCATCCGGTTCGAGAACGCATCCGCGTGCGCCGGCAGCAGCTATGCCGTCCGCCCTCAGGACCTCGCCGAAGCCGATCGCGCCGCCGGCAGCGCCGGTTTCCAGATCGTCGGCATTTATCATTCGCACCCCGACCGCACCGCGTCGTTCTCGCGCGAAGACGCCGCGGGCGCCGTGCCGTGGTACTCTTTCGTGATTATCTCGGTTCGCGGCGGGAAGTTCGATGCCGTAAAGAGTTTCCGCGCGCGCCGCGGGAAGCGGGATAATGAACGCGATAATCTCGGGACCAGGGACAATGATTCACTTCGATAACAGCCACGACGACGACACGATTCTTTTCGAGCACGCCATGGACCTGGCGCGCGAGAAAGTGCGCGCGCTCGTGTCGCGCGATCCGGACTACTACCCGCTCTACACGTGCCGCGGCCGCTGGCGTCACGACATGCCCGCCTGGACGCACTGGTGCGACGGATTCCTCCCCGGCATGATGTGGATCTTCGCGGCGCGGGACCAGAACGGCGAGGGCGAGTGCTGGCGCGAGCAGGCTGTCCGCTATACGCGCCCGCTGGAGCCGCGCAAACTTGACCGCGAAGTGCACGACCTCGGCTTCATCTTCATGAGCACGTACTACCGCTGGAACCAGATGCAGCCATCTCCGGAGCTTCAGGACGTGCTCATCGAAGCCGGGCGCACCATGGCGCTGCGGTTCCGCGAAAAAGGGCAGTACCTGCATTCGTTCGTGGGGGAGAACTCGCTTTTTATCGACATAATGATGAACGTCGGAATTATCCTTTATGCCGCGCGGCTGTCCGGCGACGAGCACCTGCGCGACATCGCGCTCCGGCACTGCCTCACCACGCGCCGGACGCTCGTCCGCGGCGACGGGTCCACCGCTCATGAAGGCATATTCGACACCCAGACCGGCGAGTTCCTGGGACAGGCTACGCACCAGGGATACCGCGGCGATTCCTGCTGGTCACGCGGGCTGGCGTGGTCGCTCTACGGCTTCGGCGCGGCATACGGCCACAGCGGCGACCGGCGGCTTCTGGAGACGGCCGAGCAGTGCGCCGACTATTACATCCTGCACACGCCCGCCGATGGCGTTCCGCCATGGGATTACGATGCGCCGCAAGAAAGCCGGCAGTTGCTGGACACCTCGGCGGCGGCAATCGCGGCGTCGGGGCTGTTGCAGCTTTCACGATTCACTTCGAACGTGGTGAAGGGGCACTTTTATCGCGAGACCGCGCTTCACATACTAAACACGCTTTGCTCGGACCACCTGGCCGAACCCGACGGCGACTGGGAAGGCATTCTCAAAGGCGGCGTTTACCACGTCCACAAGGGGCTCGGCGTAAACGAATCGGTAATGTGGGGCGAGTATTTCTTCGTCGAGGCGCTCGACCGCGCGCTCGGCCGCTCGAAAGCGCCAAAATAGACACAGACTACGCTGGGAGGCTGTCATGTCTCTGAAGCTCATCATCGGAGCGTTCCCCGAGGGAGGCCCGATACCGCGCCTGTTCACCTGCGAGGGCGCCGATGTTTCGCCGGCCATCGAATGGCAGGGCGCTCCGGAAACCACCCGCAGCTACGCGCTCATACTCGAAGATCCCGACGCGCCTTCCGGCACGTTCACGCACTGGCTGTTGTGGGATATCCCGAGGTCCACCACCGCCATCGCGCAGGGCTTCAAGGCGGGCTCGCTCGGCGAGAGCGGAACGAACGATTTCGGCAAGATCGGCTATGGCGGGCCGTGCCCGCCCCCGGGCCGCGGCGCGCACCGGTACTTCTTCCGCCTGTACGCGCTGGACGAGCCGGCCCTCAAGTTGCAGCGGGGTGCGAAGAGGATGCAGTTCAACCGCGCCATCGAGGGCCATGTGCTCGCCGAGGGCTCCTACATGGGGCGCTTCGAGCGTAGATGAGCCCTGGATGCGCCAGCCGCGTATGAGCGTGAGCGGCCCCGCGCCATCCAACGCTGAAAGACACCGCAGCCGCGGCGCGCCTTGCGCGCTCCGGCCGCTTCCGTACCCGGGCCGTTTGAGACAATAGAGACGTGTTTTCCGCGAGGCTGACCGCGGCGTGACGGTGCGGTATCACAAGACCGGCTTGCTCGTGCTCCGCGATGAGCGCATCCTGCTGTGCCGCAAGCGCGGCCTCGCTGATCTGATTCTCCCCGGCGGGCGTTTCGAGCGCGGCGAGTCGCCGGAGCAGTGCCTCGCGCGCGAGCTGCGCGAGGAACTCGGCGGCGTGCGCGCGCTCGACCTGCGCTTCCTCGGCACGTACACCGGCCGCGCGGCGGGCGATCCCGAGGGCCTCGTCCTGATCGAGCTGTACGGCGGGGAACTCGACGGCGCGCCCGCGGCTTCATCGGAAATCGAAGCGCTCGTCTGGTTCGGCGAACATGACGACCGCTCCGCGCTCGCGCCCAGTCTCGTCAACGCCATTCTGCCGGACCTGATCGCGCGAGGTGTCCTGCCGTGGCGCGCATAGAACTGCTCGCGCCGGCGCGCGATCTCGAGTGCGGCAAGACGGCCATCAATTGCGGCGCCGACGCCGTCTACATCGGAGCTCCGCGGTTCGGCGCCCGGGCCGCCGCGGGCAATCCCGTCGAGGACATCGCGGCGCTGTCAACCTACGCCCACCGCTACTGGGCGCGCGTCTATGTCACACTCAACACCCTGCTGCGCGATGACGAAATCGCCGGCGCCGTCCGGCTCGCCTGGGAGCTGTACGAAGCCGGCGTCGACGGTCTCATCATTCAAGACCCCGGGCTGCTCGAGTGCCGGCTGCCGCCGTTGCCGCTGATCGCGAGCACGCAGATGCACAATCACACGCCGGAGCGTGTGGCGTTTCTCGAAGCGGTGGGGTTCACGCGCGCGATTCTGGCCCGCGAACTCGACCTTGAGGCCGTGCGCGCCGTTCATCGCGCCGCGCCGCGCATCGAACTGGAGTTTTTCGTTCACGGCGCTCTGTGCGTCTGCTACAGCGGGCAGTGCCTGCTCAGCTACGCGCTCGGCGGGCGCAGCGGCAACCGCGGCGAATGCGCGCAGCCGTGCCGCAAGCCGTACACGCTCGTCGAGGCCGAAGGCCGCGCGCTCGTTCGCGGCCGGCACCTGCTCTCCACTCGCGACCTCAACCTTTCGGACGATCTTGCCGCGCTGCTCGACGCCGGCGTGACATCGTTCAAAATCGAGGGGCGGCTGAAAGACGCAACCTACGTCGCGAACACCGTGGCGCACTACAGCGCGCTGCTCGATTCCTCGGGCGTAAAGCGTGCTTCGTCAGGCCGCAGCACGCCCGGTTTCACGCCCGATCCCGCGAAGAGCTTCAACCGCGGCTTCACAACCTGCTTCCTGCACGGGCGCGGCGAGCCCGTGGGCTCGCATGCCACGCCGAAGGCGACGGGCGAACAGATCGGCCGCGTGGCTTCGGTTCACGGCGATTCCGTGAGCTTGCAGGGTGCGGGCGCTATTGCGCCCGGCGACGGCGTGTGCTGGTTCGACGGCGACGGGCGCCTGCGCGGCGCGCGGGTCAATGCGGTGCGGGGAGGAACGGTTGTTCTGGAAGCGCCCGAAGGCCCTGCTGCCGGCACGGTCATATACCGGAATCACGACCGGCGTTTCGTCGAATCTGTCCGCGCGGCCCGCCCGTCGCGCCGCATCGGCGTTGCGTTCACGGTACTCGCCGACCGCATCGCTGCTGAAGACGAGGACGGCATCCGTACCGAAGTACAGCTACCCGGCGCGCAGCCCGCCGAGAAACCGGAAGCCGCGGCCGAATCCATCAGGCGGCAGCTCGCGAAAACGGGCGGTACGGAGTTCGCGTGCGCATCTGTGGCGATAGCCTGCACGCCGCCTCCGTTTCTGCCGGTTGCCGCCCTGAATGCCGCCCGGCGCGATGTGCTCGACAAGCTCCGCTCCGCACGCGAAGCCGCACGCCCGCGGCAGCCGGGCGGCATCGTTCCAAACAGCGCGCCCTTCCCCAAAACCGAACTCTCGTATCTCGGCAACGTGCTCAACCGGTACGCCGAAGCGTTCTACCGCCGCCACGGCGTGGTGAACATCGAGCCGGCGGCGGAATCCGGGCTTGACCTGCGCGGGCGCAAGGTGATGACCATGCGGTACTGCCTCAAACACGAGCTCGGCTGGTGCCCTAGATTCGGCGGGAAAAAGGGACCTCAGGAGCCTCTGGCTCTCATCGATGCCGAAGGGCGCCGCCTCGAGCTGCGTTTCGATTGCCGCCGCTGCGAGATGGAAGTAATCTACGCGCGGTAGCGGATGGGATCAGCAAGCCCGTTCTCCGCGAAACCCTTCTTCCGAAGCAGACACGAGTCGCACTCGCCGCACGCTTCGCCTTCGGGCGAGGGGTCGTAGCAACTGCTCGTCAGGCCGTAATCCACGCCCAACTCGATGCCGCGGCGAATGATCTGAGCTTTCGTCATGGTCATGAGCGGCGCGCGGATGTGCAGCCGCTGCCGCCCCTCCACTCCCGCTTTCGTGGCGAGGTTCGCCATGCGCTCGAACGCTTCGATGTACTCGGGACGGCAGTCGGGGTAGCCGCTGTAGTCGAGCGCGTTCACGCCGATGAAGATGTCGTTTGCGCCGAGCACCTCGGCCCATGCCAGCGCGAAGGAGAGGAAGATCGTGTTGCGGGCCGGCACGTAGGTCGGGGGGATGGCGCCTGCCATCGCCGCCGTGTCGCGCCTTTTCGGCACCTCGATATCGGCCGTCAGCGCCGAGCCGCCGAACGCGCGCAGGTCGAACTCGACGATGTGGTGCGCGGCCGCCCCCAGCGATGCCGCAACGCGGGCCGCGCACTCCAGTTCCCGGGCGTGCCGCTGGCCGTAGCGAAACGAGAGCGCGTACGTCTCGAAGCCTTCATGCCTCGCTATGGCCAGCGCGGTGGCGGAGTCGAGTCCCCCGCTAACCAGTACAACCGCTCTAGGCATACGGAATGTTTTGGCCCTTCATCAACCCCTTCATGTAGCCGATAGCGAACACCTTGCCGGTCATGGCGTATCCGGGCGTGTTGTTCTCCTCGCCCTCGAGCGTCGGTGCGTGGTCCGGGCGCATGGGGCCGTCGAACCCGTTTTCGTGATAAATCTTCAGCATGCGTCCCATGTCGGTGGGGCCGTTGTCGTGGAAAGTCTCATGGAAGTGCTCGCGGTTACCCTCGACATCGCGGAAGTGAACGAAAAAGATCTTCTTCTGCCGGCACCATTCGCGCGCCAGTTCATAGATGTTCTCGCCCATGGCCTTGAAATTGGCCTGGCAGAACGTGACGCCGTTGACGGGGCTCGGTACGATGTTCATCACACGCCGGTAGTTGGCCGCGCTCGTCAGAATGCGGCCGATTCCGCGCAGCGGCGAAAGCGGTGGGTCGTCCGGATGCAGCGCCATCTTTACGCCGGCTTTTTCCGCAACCGGGATGACGGCCTTCTGGAAGTATTCCATATTGGCCCAGATCTTCTCTTCGGGAATCTCGCCCCACTTGGTAAGGCCCTGCGCTTTTGCGGCCGCGGCGTCGAATTCGCTCGTCAGCGCGCCGCCGCGCTCGGGAAGGTCGGTGCGCGTGCGGTACCATCCCAGGCCCGCCATAAAGTTGTAGCAGACCATGTTGATGCCGTTCTCGGCCAGCGCCTTGATGGCGGCAATGTAGTTTTCGATCTCTTCGTCGCGGCCCTCGACGCCCAGCTTGATCTTCTCGGCCGGAACGGGATGGCTCTCCACACCGGCAACCGTAATGCCGAGATCGGCGTACCGGGCCTTGATCTTCGCCAGCACGGCCGTGTACTCCGATCGCGGCGCGCGCATCAGCGGCCCTGTCACTCCTATGATCGCGTGCGTAACGCCGATCTGCCTGGCGAGCGTGATACGCGACGTCTGCCGTTCGTCAAGCATCAAAGCCAGCTTGATTCCGGCCTTCCGGTTGCCGGCCGGCTTTGCCCCGCGCGCCGCGGCGGGCGCCAGGCTGCCTGCGGCAGCCCCGAGCATTAGGTCCCTGCGAGTAACCTGAGGCATACGCATGCCAGCTTACACCGTAGCGGCATGCGTGTGCGCGGGACGGCGCGCCTACCGCACCACGCCCGCCGCCGGGCTGCTGGCGGAGGCGTAAAGGCGCTTCGGCATGCGGCCGGCTTCGTAGGCCAGGCGGCCCGCCTGAACGGCGAGCTTCATTGCCGTTGCCATCTTCTCCGCATCCTGCGCCTCGGCGATAGCCGTGTTCATGAGCACGCCATCCGCGCCCAGTTCCATCGCGACCGCGGCGTCGGAAGCCGTCCCCACGCCGGCATCGACTATCACCGGCACTTCGGTGATCATCTCTCTGAAGATGCGAAGGTTGGATATGTTCTGAACGCCCATGCCGGATCCGATCGGAGCCGCCAGCGGCATCACCGCGGCCGCCCCTGCGTCGATCAGTTTCCGCGCATTCACCAGGTCGTCATTCGTGTAGGGCAGTACGACGAACCCCTCTTTGACGAGCACGCGGGTTGCTTCGAGCAGGCCCTCGTTGTCCGGAAACAAGGTCTTCTGGCAGCCTATGACCTCGAGCTTGATCCAGTTCGACAGGCCCACCTCGCGCGCCAGACGGGCGGTGCGGATAGCTTCGTCGGCCGTGTAACAGCCGGCCGTGTTTGGCAGGATGAAGAACTTCTTCCGGTCGATGTAATCGAGCAGCGATTCTTTGGACTTGTCGGTCAGGTTCACGCGGCGGACCGCCACGGTCACCATCTCGGCGCCGGAGGCTTCGTGGCACCGCCGCATTTCCTCGAAAGTCCGGTACTTTCCGGTGCCGACAATCAGGCGCGAGCGGAACTCCCGGCCTGAGATTTTCAGTGCGTCAGGCATACAAGTTATTATGCCGTCTCCGGCTGAGCCCGGTCCGGCCGCCGCGCGGTATAGTACGTAAACCGTTGTTTCGGGAAGGAATAGCTATTGACTCGGGCGTGAGACTGCCTTAGGTTGTGACTTTGATTATGCGGCATGCCTCTCGAATCGGCGCTCTCCTCGTGCTGTCGTGGGCGAGCGCGTCTGCTATCAGTGTCAATCCGCTGCCGGGCGGAACCCCGAACGACTTCAACACCGGCGCAGGCTCGTTCACAGGGGTCGCGGCGATCACGATGGACGGCTTCGGGAGTTGCTCCGGTTCGCTGCTTTACAGCGGCATGCACATACTCACGGCCGCGCATTGCCTGGACCAGAGCGCCGGCAATCCCTCAAGCGTACACGCTACGTTCATCTATGGCGGCGGCAGCCTGACCGTGGACGGCGCAGGCATCTACGTGCCCTCCGGGTGGACGGGTTCGGTAGGCGGCGGCTGGGATTGGGCGCTGCTCGTGCTCGCCATGCCCATAAACGACCCCCTGATCGACCGGTACATGCTGGCCACCGACCCCACCCAGGACGGCGGCATCATAACCATCGCCGGCTACGGGGTTGGCGGCACCGGCGACCTCGGACAGGACAGGACATTGTACCCCTACGGAACCCGGCGCGCGGGTCTGAACGAGGCTGAAGCTTACTGGACCGGCGTTGGCCGCAACGGCAGCGCCACGCTCGTTTACGATTTCGACGGCGCGGGTATAAACAGCCTCGGTTCGGTCGGCCTTGGCCCGGGGCAGGAAGTCATGGTCACCTCGGGCGATTCGGGCGGCCCGAGCTTCCGAAATGGGGTTATCGTCGGCATACACTCCTTCGTATCGCTGCTGAACGCAGGAGACAACATCGGCCTTTACGGCCAGTTCGGCACGGATACACGGGTGTCCTCCTACGCCGATCTCATCCAGGCGGAGGTGGACCTCGCGCCCGAACCGGGCTCATTGGCCCTGATGGGATTTGGAGTGGTTATCCTGCTGTACCGGCGCAGACGCTCCGGGCGCAGTTGAACGTTAAGCGGCCTTCTGAACCTTGCCGCTGCGCAGGCACGACGTGCAGACGCGCATCCGCCTGGCTGCGCCGTTCACCAGCACACGCACCGTCTGGAGGTTGACGTTCCAGCGCCGGCTCGTGACGTTGTGCGCGTGACTGATACGGTTGCCGAAAACCGGCCCTCTTCCACAAACCTCGCAGACCTTTGCCATAAGACGGAAATCTCCTTCAGGTAGGAAACCCAATTGTATCAATGCCGAAGAGACGTGCGCAACTCTGGGCGCCTGCCTAGATGGAATGTCCCGCCATAGGTCTGTCCAGCCCGGAGTTCGCCTCCCGCACTCTTCTTCGATTTTGGCGCTTCGGCAGTTTGGGGCCGCACAATCGCCCGCGTCACCATTCCGCGTACGCCGTGCCGTCCAGCGGGCTCACCTGGTCCGAGCCGCTGTGCACATCGAAGATGCCGGGCTCGTTCTGGTTGACGCTGGTGGAAGCGTCCTCCATTACCGTCTGCCAGGTGTCGCTCGAGCCGGTGATGGGATCTATCGGAACCTGCCGCAGGTATCCCTCGGAGACCAGATCCTGAAGCGTCTGCGGAGCCTTCTGCTTGTCGTAGGTGTACTCGTCTATCACCGTCCGCATGGTGAACAGGTTGCTCCGAAGCAGGCTCTCCTTGGCCCGCAGGACGGCCTTCTGATACATCGGCACGGCAACCGACACGAGGATCGAGATGATCGTCATAACGATCAGGATCTCGACCAGCGTGAATCCCGAGCGCCCGCCGCCCCGGCGCAAGCTACCACTCCGAATACGGCGTTCCATCAGCGGCTTTCTCCATGGTCTTCGTATACACATCGAAGACGTTTTGACCTCCCCACGACATCGAGGTGGGCTCGTCGCGCGTGCTCCTCAACCCCCAATCTGTGGAGTTCGTGAACGGATCTTTCGGTATGCGGCGCAGGAAACGGACCTTCTTGTCCACCGTGCCGGACAGCTTCACGCCCTCAACCAGTTGCTCCAGACTCTCCGGGTAACCGTCGCTGTCCACCTTGCCGGGCGGAATCTGCTTCAGGTCCGACATGTCCTTGTACTTGTCGATGGCCGTGCGAATCTCCCGCAGCGCATAACGAAGTTCGCGCTCGCGCTCGCGCCGCACCTTGCTGCGCGCCAGCGGCACGGCCATCGTGGTCAGCAGGAGCATGATCGTGAAAGCCACGATCAGCTCTATCAGCGTGAGCCCCCGCTGCCCGCTGCGTCTCGGAGAGACTCGCATCATCTCTATTTCACCGTGACCACCGCATGCGGCACATTTGATGCTATTTCCGCCTGCTGCGCGTCGCGCGGCGAGAATTGCGGCATCGTGATGATGGCCTCGCCCGCCCCCACGGCCCTGAACGTGAACTGCGCCAGGACGCCGCTGCCCGTTACACCGCCCTCGCCGGGCATGCGGCCCAGTTGAATCGACGCGTCGCCGGTATCGTTCAAAATGTTGCGCGTGAAGATGACGCGCTTGCCGTCGCTGCCCATCAGCGGGCCCGCCTCCGCTTTCTCCATGCGCAGGATCTTCGGGTCGAACTTCATGTGCAGCGGCGTTGCAGCCAGGTTGCGCGCATTCTCGGCATACAACTGGAGCACTACCGTGGCTCCCCTTTTAACGCTTGCGGCAGCCGGGCGCAGCGTGAAAAGCGTGGCAGGCACGGCCGCTCCGGCCGTCGGCGGCTGCGGAACGGCCGCCGGCGGTGCGGCAGGCGCCGCCGCCGGAGGCGCTTCGCCGCCCGACGGGGCCTGAATCTGCGGAACACCGGGAATCGGCACGTTGGCCATGCCCGGCGCCGGACGGCTCATCGTGTCGGAGCCTGGCCTGCCGGGCGCTCCCGGAACGGCGGCCGGAGGAACCGCAGGCGTGGGCGCCGGCTGGGCGGGCCCGGTTTCGGCGGGAGCGGTCTCCGGCGCCTTCACTGGCCGGGGCTCGCGGCTGACCCTCACCACCTGATCCGGACCGGTCGCAACCGAGCGCAAATTCAGGTCCGTAATGCCGTTCGTGCGCACGATGTGCGGGATCAGCGCTATCAGAAGCTCGCTCTGGTTCTTCTCGATGTTTTCTGTGGAGAACAGCCGCTTGAGCACCGGGATGCTCGCCAGTCCCGGCACGCCGCCGACGGTCTTCGTGTCCTGGTCCTGCATCAGGCCGCCGAGAAGGCTCGCCTCGCCTTCCTTGATCCGAATCGTGTGCTCGATCTTGCGCTGCCCGATGATCGGCTGCGAGATGCCGCCGATATCGACGCGGTCGCGCACGTTCGAGACGTCGAATACGACCTTCAGCGTGACCTCGTTGTCGCCGTGAATGATGGGCGTAATGTCCACGTTCACTCCGACATCGATGAAGTTGAACTGCGAGTACAGCGAGTTGTATGCCCCCACAGTGCCTCCGAACGGCTGGAAGCCGCCCTGCGCCACCGGCACCCTGTCGCCGATCCTCAGCGTGGCCTTCTCGCCGTTGGCCGCGCGCACCTGTGGGGACTGGAGGACGCGCGTGCTGCGATCCGACATCATGAATTTCAGCACCGCGCTCGGAAGTGTCACCGCAAAGTCGTTGCTGGAGAGCTTCGCTATGCGGGAAAGCGAAATGAGCTGCTGCGTCTGGGTTGTGGAGTCTGTCCCCGTCGACGGGCCGTTGGGAGCGAATATCAGACCGGCGGAAATGCCGGGTGTGCCGCCGCTGACGGGAGTTACGCCGATGTCCCGCGTCTTGGCCCGGTCCGCCTCCATGATGACGACGTCCACAACGACCTCGGCGCGCGGCTTGTCGAGATCGTTGACAAGTTTTTCGACCAGCGCGAGTTGATCCGTGGTCCCCTTAACCACCACTGCGTTGAGCGCGTTCACCTGAAACGTCTTCCTTATGTCGGCGACCGTGCGAAGCGTGGTGGTGATCTCCGTCAGTTCCTGGGGCGAGGTGGCGTTCTGAAGATAGAACACCTTGACCGCGGTGTCCTCATAGTCGCGGCGCTTCTGCTGGGTGTCGGCCGCCACGAAAATGGTGTTGTCCGACATCGGCTGCCAGAACGTCTTCGTCATCGTGGCCAGGTAGTTCAGCGCGTCCTCGAGTGTCGAGTTGGTCAACTCGATCGACAACTGCCGGTTTGCGTTGGGGTCCGACCGGTAGTCGGGGTCGAATACAACGTTGATGCCGGCCAGCTTCCCCACGGTCTCGTAGAGAATGCGCGGCGGCTGGTTGGTCATCCGCAAATTGATCGGCTGCGCCGACAGCGGTTTCAGTTCCGGAGGCTCCTCGAGGCGCGCGATGCGCTCGGCCTCCTTTTTCTGCGCCAGCTCGATGGACGTAAGGCCGCGCTCCTCGGGCGCGGCGGCCTTCTTGTTCTCACGCTGCATCATCTCAAGCGTGCGCTTCATTTCCTGGTCGGCAATGGCCGACGAGGGATCAATTGCGTAAGCCTTCTCGAACTCGGCGAGCGCTTCCACCAGCCTGTCCTGGCGGCGCAGCGCCTGGCCATTGTGGACGTGCTCCTGCGCAGCCTGGAACCGGACTCGCTTGACGGCGATCTGGTACCTCAGATCCGTGGGATTCGCACTGAGCGCCTGTTCGTAATTGCTGAGCGCTTCGTCCCAGTTCTGTGCGGTTTCGGCCTTCTGGCCTTCCTTGAAAAACTTGTCGCCGGCCTTTTCCTTCTTGCTCTTGGCCCCGGCCGAACCTGCCATGGCGAGCGCCAGCGTCGCGATCGCGAGGATCTTTAAATATCGTTTAGACTTACGCATCTCGTTGCATGTGCAGGGGTTGTGCTACGATGGTTGCGCGGGCAAACCCTGGCACCACAATTCATTGACGCCCAAGTGTTTCCGCGCGTGTAGAAGAATTCTCGTGGGCGAAACAACCATCAAAGTCCTTGCCGTCAACCGGCCGGCCGGCCACAACTATACGCTTCTGGAGCGTTATGAGGCCGGGCTTGTGCTGACCGGCACGGAGGTTAAGTCCGCGCGCGACGGCAAGATACAGCTTAAGGACGCCTACGGCGAGATACGCGGCAACGAGGCCTGGCTGGTCAATTCCCATATCAGCCACTACTCGCACGGCAACATCATGAACCACGACCCCGTGCGCGACCGCAAGCTCCTTCTGCATGCGGAGGAGATTCACAAGCTTCTGGGGAAGACGCGTGAACGCGGCTTCACGCTGATCCCGACGCGTGTATATCTGAAAAACGGCCGCATAAAGTGCGAGCTTGCACTTGCCAAAGCCAAGAAATTGCACGACAAGCGCGAGGCCGAACGCCGCCGCGAGACCGAAGCCGAGGCGCGCGCCGCCATTCGGCGCGGCCGGGGGCGCTAGGACGACCGCATCCTTCTAATCCAGCGTCTTGTGGAACCGCAGCGCGCTCACGCCAAGTATCAGGGCGCCGTACGCCGCCAGCGCCGCCATCTGCGGCCACAGCACCTCAAAGCCGATTCCCTTCAGGAACAGCCCGCGCACGAGCACCATGTAGTACCGCAGCGGATCGAGCAGGCTTATGTACTGCACCGCCACCGGCATGTTCCGTATCGGAAACGCGAAACCGCTGAACATGAACGCGGGTGTGAAAAAGAAGAACGAGGCCATCACCGCCTGCTGCTGCGTCTGCGACACCGTCGAAAGGAACAGCCCCACGCCCGCGGTGCTCATCATAAACAGCACCGAACCCGCCAGGAGCAGCAACAGGCTCCCTCGCAGCGGGATGCCGAACACGATCAAGGCCGCCGTGGTCGCGAACGCCACCTCGAACAATCCGGCCAGCGCGAACGGCAGCGTCTTGCCGACCATCAGTTCGAGCGGCCGTACCGGCGTCACCATGAGCTGCTCCATCGTGCCGATCTCCTTCTCGCGCACGATCGCCATAGCGGTGAGTATGATGGTTACCAGCGAGACTATGTTCACGATCACGCCGGGGACGAAGTAGTTCCTGCTGCGCAGGTCCGGATTGAACCAGACGCGCGTTTCGGACTCGATGCCGGGCGCCTTCAACTGCACCGGTCCGCCCGCCTGCATCGTGCTGCCCACCAGCCTCGATTTCTCGATGTTCGCGAACGCACCGGCGGCGTAGCGCGACACCACCTCGCCCGCGTACGCGCCAATGATCGATGCCGTATTCGAATCCGTGCCGTCCACGAGGATCTGCACCGCCGAGGTCCGCCCGCGCGCCACATCACCCCCGAAACCGGGCATCACGCGCACCACTGCCTGAACAGCGCCGGCATCCAGCACCGCCTGCGCCTGGTCCTCGCTCGCTGGCGCTGCGGCTATTTCGAACCGCCCGGACCCCTCGAACGCGGCGCGCAGCTCGCGGCTCTGCGGCGTACGGTCCAGGTCCATCCAGGCGAGCTTTGCGTGTTCCACGTCCAGGTTCACCGCAAATCCGAACACAATCAACTGAATCAGCGGCGGCAGGAACAGCAGCACGCGCATTCGCGTGTCGCGCAGCGCCTGGCGGAACTCCTTCACGATAATGTTGTGTACCCGCTCCCGCATCAGGCCACCCTCTGCCGCACTTTTCGAACCGTCACCAGGAAAACCACCGCCGCATACACCACCAGGAACGCCAGCTCGCCGGCAATCGACGGCAGCCCCGCGCCCTTAAGGAAAATTCCTTTCAGCGCCGCGGTGAAATACCGTGCGGGAACTATATAAGTAACAGCCTGTATGGCGGGCGGCATGTTCTCTATCGAGAAGACGAACCCCGAGAGCATGAACGCCGGCAGCACCGTGCTGATCATCGCCAGTTGGTAGGCCAGCACCTGCCTGCGCGCGATGGCCGAAACCATCAGCCCCCAGGAGAGAGATCCGAACAGGAACAGGAACACGGGCGGCAGCAGATGGAGAGCGTGCCCGCGCAGCGGCACTCCGAACACGGCGATTCCCACTGCCACCGAGATGATTGCGTCCGCCAGCCCCAGCGCGAAATACGCGGACATCTTGCCCAGCACGAACTCGAGCGGCCGGACGGGCGTTGACAGAAGCTGCTCCATCGTGCCGGTTTCCCACTCGCGCGCGATGGTGAGCGAGGTGATCAGCGCTGTGATGATCGCCACCATCACGGCGATCAGTCCGGGCACTATGTAGTTGCGCGATTTCAACTCGCTGTTGTACATCACGCGCAGCCGCGCCTCCACCGGAACGCGGAGGCCGGCGGCGCCCCTGCGATCGAGCGCTTCCTGGCGCACGGTCCGGGAATAATCCGCGATCGTGCTCTCGATGTACCCGCGCGCGATGTTCGCCGTGTTCGAATCGCTGCCGTCTATGATCACCTGCACGCGCGCGGTTTTGCCGGCCATGAGGTCGCGAGCAAACCCGTGCTGGATGGCGATGCCGGCGAGCGCGCGGCCGGAATCGATAGCGCTCTCTATGTCCGCATAGCTTACGGCCGTGCCGATCACGTTGAAAAACCGCGAGCCGTCGAATCGCGCGATCAGTTCGCGGCTCTGCGGTGTGCGGTCGTCGTCCTTTACGAGCGTGGGCACGCGATCCACGTCGAGCGTGAGCGCGTACCCGAACAGCATCAACATCATGAGCGGCAGCGCCAGCGCGCCGCCCAGACTGCGCGGGTCCCGCAGCACGTGCAGAAATTCCTTGCGCGCCATGGCCCGCGTCCGCCGCAGGTTCATCCGGCGCTCCTCTCTTCCTGCTCTATGCGCGCCACGAAGACGTCCTCCATCGACGGCTCGATCGCCTCCAGCCGGTGCACCTCTATTCCCGCGCCCTCCAGCAGCCCGCGAATTCGAGCGCCGCCCGTCCGTTCGTCGTCCACCGCGACGTGCAAGCCGCCGCCGAACACCGCCACGTCGAGAATTCCCGAGCGCCCTTCCAGCGCCCTCATGCTTTCGAGCGCGTCCGTCGATTCCAGCTCAAACAGATGATGCGACGTCAGCGAACTCTTCAGCTCCGCCGGCGACCCCAGCGCCACGATCCGCCCCCGGTACATTAGCGCCAGACGGTGGCAATACTCCGCCTCGTCCATGTAGTGCGTGGAGACGAATACCGTGTGCCCGGCGGCCGATAGCTGATAAATCAAGTCCCAGAAACTGCGCCGTGCAATCGGGTCCACACCGGACGTCGGCTCGTCGAGGAACAGGATCGGCGGCTCGTGAACGATGGCGCAGCCGAGCGCGAGCCTCTGTTTCCAGCCGCCGGCAAGCTCGCCGGTCATGGCGCGCCGGCGGTCGTGCAGTCCCGCCAGCCAGAGCACGTACTCCTTGCGTTTCTCGCGCCGCTCCGCCGGCACGCCGTAAATGCCCGCGAAGAAATCGATGTTCTCTTCCACCATCAAGTCGTCGTACAGCGAGAACTTCTGCGACATGTACCCGATGCTTCGCTTGATCTCCTCCGGTTGTGTCGCCACGTCAAACCCGCCCACGCTGGCCCGGCCCGATGTCGGAGTCAGCAATCCGCAGAGCATCCGGATGGTGGTCGATTTCCCCGCGCCGTTCGGTCCCAGGAAACCGAATATCTCACCGCGCGCAACCGTGAGCGATATATCATCCACGGCCGTGAACGTGCCGAAACGTTTCACCAGGCGCTCGATGACGACGGCGTTCATGCGGCCTCCGCCCTGCGCACCAGCGCGATGAAAACGTCCTCCAGCGACGGCGTGATGCGCCGGAACTTCACGCCCCCGAGCGCGTGCGACAGCGCTTCGGGCGAGGTCAGCCCGGGCGAGAGAAACACGTGTAGAGCGTCGCCGGCAGGCTCGGCGCTCGTCACGCCCGCTTCGCGAAGCAACCGCTCCCGCGCGGCGCGGCGGTCCGCTGCGCGAACCTCGTAGCACTCCTCCTCGAGCGAGTTGCGCAGCGCCTCGGGCGAGTCGCACCGCACCAGCCGCCCCCGGCTCATCAGGCCCACGCGGTTGCACCGTTCGGCCTCGTCCAGATAAGCGGTCGTAATAAGAACCGTCAGGCCCTCCTTAACAAGCTGGTACAGAATGGCCCAGAAGTCCCGGCGCGATACGGGATCCACGCCGTTCGTAGGCTCGTCCAGAAACAGAACCTCGGGCTTGTGCAGCAGGGTGCACATAAGTGCAAGCTTCTGCCTCATGCCCCCGGAGAGCTTTCCCGCCTGGCGTTTCCGGAACGGCTCCAGGCGCGTCATGTGCAGCAGCCGGGCCATAAGCGCGTCGCGTTCGCCGCGCGGCACGCCGAACAAATCGGCGTAGAACATCATGTTCTCTTCAATGGTCAGATCCAGGTACCGCCCGAACCGCTGCGCCATGTAGCCCATGCGGTCCTTGACGGCGTCGGGTTCTCGTGCGACGTCGTATCCAGCCACGAACACGCGGCCTTCGGTGGCCTCCAGAAGTCCCGACATCAGCCGCACAGTCGTGGTCTTGCCCGCGCCGTCCGGTCCTACAAGGCCGAAGATCTCGCCGCGGCGAACCTCGAGGTCGAGATGATCGAGCGCAATCAGCTCCCCGAAGCGGCGAGTTAGTCCCTCGGCGCGGATCATAGGCTCGGAGTCTGTCGCTGGCGAAGCCATGGCTAGAAGATTATCTCGGCGTCCGCCGGCATGTTCGATTTAAGTTCGCCGTTCGGGTTCTCGACGTCGATCTTCACGCGGTACATCAGCTTCGCACGCTCCTCGGGCGTCTGTATCTGCTTCGGCGTGAACTCGGCCTGCGACGCGATGAACGACACCCGGCCTTCGTACACCTTGCCGGGGAACGAATCGGTCGTGACACGCGCCCTCGAGCCGATCTTCACGCGCCCCAGGTCCGTCTCGCCGATGTATGCGCGCACCCACGGATGCCCGATATCCCCGACGGTCAGCACCGTCGTACCGGCGGCGAGCACCTCGCCCGGCTCGGCGCCCTTCGCGAGCACCACGCCGTCGATGGGCGAAACGGCGACGGTGTCGCTTAGCTGCGATTCGATCAGGGCCAGCTCCGCGCGCCGCTGCTCGATTTCCGAGGCTCGCGTCTTCAGTTCCTCCTCGCGCCGCTTCAGCTCCAGCCGCTGGGCCTCGGCCAGCCGCAGTGTTGCCCGCGCCTGCGCCAGTTGCGCCCGCGCGGCTTCTATGGCCTCCTTTCGGGGCCCTTCCATCACGATGGCCCGCTGCTGCTGGGCTTCTCTAAGAGCGGCGGCGGCCATGTCGCGTCTGGCGCGGTACTGGTCGAGTTCCAGGGCGGAAATGTTGTCGCTCTTGAACAGCGTCTGCATGCGCTCGAAATCCCTCTTGGCGCGCTCCGCTTCGGCTTCGGCGCGGTCCACAGCCGCGCGAGCCTGCCGCTTTTCTTCCTCGCGCGAGCCCGTTACCAGCTCCTCCAGCTTCGCTTCCATCGCGCGTATCTCGGCCGCCCGCTGCTCGATCTGCGCTTCAACCGTCTCGCGCTGCAATTGAACGGCCGCGGCGGTCTGTTCGCGAATCGACTCGGCGGCTGCGAGCGCCGCCTTGGCACGGTCGCGCTGTGCTATCAACTCCTGCTGGTCGAGCCGCGCCAGCACCATGCCGCGCTTCACCGTGTCGCCCTCGTCCACCGCGCGCTCCACCAGCTTGCCGGGCAGTTTGAAGGAAACGTCCACCTCGGTCAACTCGATGTTCCCGGACAGGCGAATGGCGCTGCTCTCGCCTCCCCTGAACCAGCGCCAAGCTCCGTACCCCAGGGCTGCCGCCGCTATGACGGCCAGCGCGGGAATAGCTTTCTTCATGCGTCAGCCTTTCCGGCCGGCCGCACCCGCGAGGGCGCTCGGAAACCGGCCGCTACGAATGCAATAAGCCGCTCTACCGCGGATTCCATATCCACACTTTCCACAACCCCGCCGGAGATCGCCCTTACCCGCTCCGGACTCCCCGCAAGCGTGTGCGCCATGGCTCCGATGGTGAAGTTGACCTTCCACAGCAGGTCCACGAGGGGTTCGTCCGGCAGCGCCCGTTGCAGCGCCGCGGCAAACCTGACGCGGGCCTGCCCGAAGTGCTGTTGCACGATCTTCGTGAACAGGTCGCCAGGTTCTACGTACGCACGCCCGAACAACCGCCTGAAGCTCGGCGGCACGGCCTTTTCGTCCTCCACCACGGGCTCGAGAAAGGCCCGCAGCACGTCCTCAAGCGGCACGGCGCCACCCCCGGCGCGCGCCTCGAACTCGTCAAGCATGGCGAGCCGCGCGTCGTTGATCGGCCCGATGCGGCGCGCGAATACGGCCTGAATAAGCGCGTCCTTCGATTGGAAGTGGTAATTCACAGCCGCCAGGTTCACTCCCGCCCGCGACGTGATGTCGCGCAGCGAGGTCTCGCGAAAGCCGCGCTCGGCAAACAGTTCCTCTGCCGCGTCGAGAATGCGCTCCTTGGTTGCAACCGGAGCCTTATTTTTGGTCAAACGTTCCATTCAAACGACTGTTTGAATGATAGACGAGAGCTGGAGCCTTGTCAATCCAGAGTCTGCCGGGCATTGCAGGACCCTTGCAGTCCGATGGTGGGCACGCCAGCCAGAGGCGTTCGGGCGCGCTTTCAGTAGCTGCTCACGATTCTGCGCACACTTTCCTGTCCTCAAGCGTAATTACCTGTGAGAAAGCCGGAGAGAGCCCAATGATGATGCTCCTCGACCTCGTCCATTACTGGCCGTTGCTTCTGGCGGGCGCCGGGCTGGTTGTTCTGCTGGAGCACTGGGAACGGTCGTAACTGCCGCGCCGTCATGCAGTGTTAGAGGGGCTGCGTGACGCCGGATTATGCCAGTTCCACCCGGCCGGGCCGCCGGCCGGCGCCGAGAGCCGCCGCAATCGCTGCCGCAACCGCCGCAGCCGGCGTTCTCCTTGTCCTTGACCTAAGCGGCGTCCTCGACGCCTGGCCCGCAGTGCGCTACTGGCCCTTTGCCGTGATACTCGCGGGCATGGGCATTACAGCCGGTTCCGGGCCGCGCATGGCCGGTATCGCGCTGATACTCATAGGGTTCTGCGGTTCGGGGGACTGGTTCGGTGCTGCCCGCTGGCCGCTGATGATTCTCGTCGCCGGCGCGGCGCTGCTCTGGAACGCACTGCGAAGCCGTGACGACACCCCCGAGCCCGCGCGACTGTGCGCCACTGCGCTTTTCGCTCCGGTAAGCCGCAGGCTGAGCACGCTGGAGTTCGAAGGAGGTGAGGCGCTCGCCATGTGGGGTGCTCTGGACGTGAATCTCCGCCGGGCGGACCTGCACGGCGGCTCCGCTGTCGTCTATGCCAACGCGCTGTTTGCGGACATCACGCTGCACGTCCCCGAGGACTGGACGGTTGCCGTGCATGGTCTCGGCGTGCTCGGAGGCTACTCGGATTCCACCCACCGGCCCCAGCCCGGCGCCGCTGCCTTTCAGAAGTGCCTGGTTGTAAAAGGCTTGGCGCTTTTCGGAACGATTGACGTACAAAACTAGTCTTAAACCGGCAGCTCTTCCGGAAAAACCGCATATCCCTGAGGCGGAGGGTAAAGCTCGCGCAGCAGATCCAGGCGTTTACGCAGAAACCGGCTGGGAATTTGCCGCGGTCCGCTCTCGATGTCGATATCGCAGCAAATGCCGTGCAGGTACAGCGTCAGCGTGTCGATCATCGACTGCCGGGCGTAGACCCGGAACATTTTGGTATCGCGCCGTACGGTCTGCTGCTTCCGCATCAGGCCTGTTTTCAGCTTCCAGGACTCTTCGTCCACCTCGCCATGCACGTTGTTCCGCAGCTCGTCGCGCAGCAGGGCATAGAAGCGCTCCGGGCCGCGCGGATTGCCGCGGTCAACCGTGAGCGTGGCGATCGCGCGGTAGAAGTTGAAATGGTAATCTCCCGATTCGCGGTCGCGAATGGCGAAGACCATTACCGCTTCGTCGTTCACCATGAACTGCGCGCAGTCCGCATCGGATCGCGCCGCCGGACGTTCGAATGTCACCTGTTCGCCGTCCTTCCGATGCGTCTTCTGGATGTAAGGAACCAGGAAGACCAGCGCCTGCGTCAACTGGGACTGAATGGCGGGAGGAAGCGCGGCGATCGGCTGTTCGAGATACTCGGCAACGTCGTCCTCGGTCAGGGGGACGGCCGAAAAGTAAGAAAAACGGTTGTTAAGCGGAATCATCTCGCTCCGGAAACGTTGTGCGAACTCGCGCACGCTGAGCTTCGAAACTTCCGCTTTGGGGGGCATCGCGCTTTCTCCTGAACGGGGCGGCGTGCCGTTGCCTGACGGCGTCACAATGTGATTGTAGCGCCTGGGGCGCCCCGCTCCGGTACACTGGCCCTTAGTGGCTGAAAAGATTCTTGTTTCCGCCGGCGAGGCCTCGGGCGACCTGTATGCCGCGGCGCTGGTGGAAACGCTCGCTGCCCGCCTGCCCGGCGCACAGTTTTTCGGGTGCACGGGCCCGCGAATGCGGGCCGCCGGCGTGCGCACGGTGGTGGACGCGGCCAGCCTCTCGGTGGTAGGTCTGGTCGAGGTGGCGGCGCACATCCCGCGGATTTACCGCGAATACAGGCGCCTGGCGGCGGCAGCCGAGGCCGCACGTCCCGATCTTGCCATTCTCACCGACAGTCCCGACTTTCACCTGCGCATCTCAAAGCGCCTGGCGGCGATGGGCGTGCCGGTCGTGTATTTAGTAGCGCCGCAGGCCTGGGCGTGGCGCAAAGGCCGGATTCCAGCCATGCGCCGCACCGTCGATCACCTGCTGTGCATTTTCCCGTTCGAAGAGGACTTTTTCCGGTCGCACGGTCTGAGGGCCAGCTACATCGGCCACCCGCTGGCCCGGCTGGTGCGGCCTTCGAAAACGCGAGCTGAGTTCCTGAAAACACACGGCTTGGACCCTGCGCGTCCCGTCGTCGCCCTGCTTCCCGGCAGCCGGAGGGGCGAGGTGGAGCGGCACCTGCCGGCCGTAATCGAAGCTGCCGGGCGCCTGGGACGATCACACGGCGCGCAGTTTCTGCTGGCTCTCCCCGCCGGACGGTTCGTTGAGATTCCAGGTTTGCCCAGATTGACGGAACGCAGCGGCGCGAAATCCATCCAAGTAGTAGAAGGCGAGACCTGGAACGTGTTGAACGCGGCCGAGGCCGCGCTGGCCGCCAGCGGTACGGTGACGGTGGAGGCGGCGCTCATCGGCACGCCCATGGTGGTCTTCTACCGCGTGAGCCGGTTTAGCTGGCTGGCCGGTAAGGTGCTGGTGCGGACGCCGTTCTACTCCATGGTGAACCTGGTGGCCGGGAGGCCGGTGGTTCCGGAACTGATGCAGAATGAAATGAGTGGGGAGCGGCTGGCGGCAGAAGCCGCGCGGCTCCTCGATGATGAGTCCGCGCGCGCGGCCATGCGGCGGGATCTTTCGGAAGTCGCCGCCCGCCTCGCGCCGGCGGAGGACCCGTTCGAACGGGCCGCCGCCATCATCGAAAGCGTTCTCGGGCGGAGACGAACAGAGAAGCAGTCATGAGGAATTCCTGGACACAGTCAACAGCTCGCAAGCCGTTGCTCCTGGCGGCGCTCGTTGCGGTCGCGCTTCCCGCGGCCGCGCAGCGGCAACGCGCCGACATCGACGTGCAGCACTACAAAATCGATGCGGAGATCGAACCGGCCGCGCAATCTCTCACGGCCAAGGCCGAAGTGCAGTTCGTGCCCGCCGAAAAAACAAGCTCGGTGGTTTTCGAACTCAACAACGCGCTGAACGTCTCGCGCGTCGAAGACGCGCAGGGCAACCAGCTCTCCGCCGAACGTTCGCAGAACGATTTCACCATCACGGTGAATTTCCCGCAGCCGCTCGCGAAGGGCCAGCCCGCAGCGCTCCGCTTCACATACGACGGCCGGCTGACGGGCAATGAGGATTCGCCGGTGTTCGGCATCACGTTCGCCGCCATCCAGGACTCTCACGCGTTTCTGCTCTATCCCGGGCGCTGGTTCCCCGTTAGCGGTTACACATCCGACACGTTCACGGCCGATATCCGTGTAAGCGTGCCCGCAGGCTATCGCGTTGTCGGCCCCGGCACGTCAACTGCCGGAACCTCGGGTGAACGCGCGGTTTACTCGTTTACGTTCGACAAGCCTTCGTTCCCGGGCAGTATCGCCGTCTTTCGCGGCGAACCCATCAGCATCGCGGCCGAGGGCGGCGTTAACACGACGTTCTATTTGTCGAGCGCCACCAGGGAAGCCGCCGCCGCGAACGGCGCCGAACTCGGGAAGGTTCTGACGTTCCTCACCAGCCTGTTCGGCCCGCCGCCGTACCACGACCTCGCTGTCGTCGAAACCGCCAAGGGCGCTCCGAATGGATACGCCGCTCCGGGCATTATCTTCCTTTCGCCGGCATCGCTATCGGGGGAGCCCAACACGCGCCTGCTGGCCAATCAGGCCGCCCGGCAGTGGTGGGGCCAGATGGTGGCCCCGGCATCGCGCGCGCACATATGGCTGGTCAACGGAATGGCGCGCTATGCCGAGATGATGTACATCGAGAATGTGAATGGTCCCGGGGCGCTCGAAACGGAGGCGCACGATGTTTACATCGACGCGCTCACGGTCAGCGACGTGCCGGTGATCCAGGCGCCGCGCCTGGAGGACTACTCGCCCGAGTTCTGGGCCGTCACCGCCAGCAAGGGCGCCGCGGTCCTGAACATGCTGCGTTACGTGGTCGGAGACCAGAACTTCAAGGCGCTGCTGAAGGCCTTTCCCGCCCAGTACGCGTGGAAAAACGTCACTACTGACAATTTCCGCGACATGGCGGCGAAAGACTCCGGACAGAACCTCGACCCGTTCTTCCTCCAGTGGATCGCCTCCAGCGGCGCGCCCGAGTTCAAGCTCGAGTACACCACCTACCGCACGCAGAAGGGTTTCCGTGTGATGGGCAAGGTGATGCAGGACCTCGACACCTTCAGCATGCCCGTCGACCTGCGCGTCGAGACCGAAGGCAATCCCGAGGACAAGACGGTTCAGGTAGTGGGCCCGTCGTCCGAGTTCATCGTCGAAACCTTCGGCAAACCCAAGACCGTCAAGCTCGACCCCTCGAACCGTGTGCTGCGCTACAGTGATCCGATCCGCGTCGCCGTCGCCATCCGCCGCGGCGAACAGTTCGCCGAAATCAGCGAGTTCACCGAGGCGCTGAAGGAATACCAGCGGGCGCTGGAAGTGAACCGCAACAGCTCGCTCGCACACTACCGCATCGCCGAGGTGTTCTTCCTCCAGAACAACTACCAGGCGGCTGCGAACGAGTTCCGCGAGGCGCTCAACGGCGACCTCGACCCGCAGTGGACAGAGGTCTGGTCGCACATCAACCTGGGCAAGATTTTCGACATTACCGGCCAGCGAGAGCGCGCGGTGAACGAGTACACCCAGGCGCTGCGAACGAAGGACAACACGCAGGGCGCGCAGGAGCAGGCTGCGAAGTTCCTGAAAGAGAAGTACGAGCGCAAGGAGACGGCGCTGCGGTAGTTCGCGGCCCGGCCGGCGTCCGGCCGGAGACGGGTCCCGTTTCCGCAGAGCAAGCCGCGGGGCGCTCTTCTCTTATACGCTGATATCGGAAGGCAATCCGGGCTGGTGTCCGGGCTGGTCTTCAAAACCAGTCGGCGGCTTGAAGAGAGCCGCTGGTGTGTTCGATTCGCACTGCCTTCCGCCAGTCTTAACCGTCCTGTTGCCAGTAGCCCGGCGTGACACCACTGCGATCGGATAACGGACCGGAGCTGTGCAGTTGCAACTATCTTGCGTGGTTTGACCTCCTGCGCCTCGCTGACGTCCATGCCGCCGTACTTCGCCTTCCAGGCGTAGATCGTGTGCTTGCTCACGCCGCACTGCCGGGCGGCCTCTTCGGCCTTCTGCCCGGCCTCGACCCGCTTCAGCGCATCAATGATCTGCGACCCGGAAACTCGGCATTCAGTGAGTCGCAGTCCGGCACCGCTCCAGCATGCGGACTGTTGGAACCGGGTGTACCCGGGGGTGCATAGAGCCAGGGCGACATTGCCCGGCTCCTGGCAAGTTCGGCCTTAGCGCTCCAGTTCGTCGAAGCCATCTTCGTCCGTCCGCTCTTCGACAGCATAACCAAACCGCCCACGGTCACAGCCGAACCAACGCCGATCGCCACAATGCCCATCTTCGTTGCATCTGTTTGGAGCCACGGTATAGGCGTGCACGGAAGGCCCCATCCGCTTCCATCGGTCACCCACTGCCCGTGGCAGCCGTCCGAGGATCGTCCAATGCCCACCGCGCCAACCCCCACGAGCGCAAGACCGGTGACAAGGACGGCGATGGCGGCCTTGCGGCCGGGTTTCTTTCCCTCATTGTCAGACTGGGCCAATGCCGGGTACGGAATGGCAAGGGCGCAGACAAGCGCGGCAACAGCTATATACCGGCCGAAAGAATATCTTCTCTTCATTTGCATTAGCTCCTTACATCAGAACGAGATTCCACGGCAGTCGAGAGTGAGAACGATCACTCCTCGCGCAGAGACTCCACTGCTTTGTTCGCCGCTGCTCTCACCGTCGCGTCCTGGTCGTGAGCGGCCACGTCCTTGAGAATCTCAATGGCCGCCTTTCCGGCGACGGCCGCCGCAAGGCGCACGGTGCTTACGCGTTCCTGGGCTGCCGGCGATTTGAGTAATTCGCCGAGTCTCGCCGTGAGCTGTGTTTTGTCGGTGCATCGCGACGAAATGAGATCTGCCGCCCATGGCGTACCACCCGAGCTGAACAACTGCAGCGCTTCGCTCGCGCCCAGTCCCGTGGCACTGGCACCGCCCAACAAATCCGCCCCCGCTGCGTACGCCAGCCCTTCGCTGATGCGCTGCTTCACCAATGGGTCGGACTCGCTGGCCAGCGCAGCTTTGAGTTTCTCCACGGCCTCGAGACTGACCAACAGACCAAGCCCTTCCGCCGCGCCGCTGCGAACGTCGGCAACGGGATCGCTCAGTAGGCGCGCCAGCGCATCGGTCACTCGAGCACGGTCTGCTTGGGCCGCCATCCGCCCAAGGTCCCTCGCACAGCCTTCGCGGACGATCTCGTCGGGGGAATCGACGGCCTCGAGGCACGAGTTCACCGTTCGTGAGCGCCCGATTTCGCGCCCCCTGGGTTCGGGTTTGCAACCCATACCTTGGCATCCCTCCGTGATGTAGCCGCTGCCAGAGAGGTACGCCCACCCGTTCTTGACTTTCTTGAAGCAGAGGCGTGGTACGCCCTCATCCACCTTCAGCGTCTGGACGCCGAGGAAGTTCCCCATGGTGGAGACGTACCTCAACTCGACGGTGCCGGCCACTCTGATTTCGCTGCCTGCTTTGCCGCAGACCTTCACGTACGACAGCTTCTTGGTAATCCTGTTCGAGACCGATATGATGTCATCTCCGGGCCGCTCCAGGCGCCACCCGAGCCCTTCCGGGGCACTCGACAGCGTGATCGAACAGCGCTCCTTGCCATACTCAGTCAGCGTGTAGTCGCTTTCGCGGGCGAGTATGCCGCGGCCGACATATAGCCCGACTTCCACCCGCTGCTGTGCCATCGCGCCGCAGCAGGCAACGACGAACCATGCCATTAATCGCAGTCTTTTCACGATGGACCTCCTCCCCAAAGCGGCTTCAACTTCACACGCCTGCCTTGGAAGCTGTGAAAGCGGCCACGCGCTCAGCTAAATCTTTCAGTTCGGCGTTGCTGTCGCCCTTCCCCCGAAGCTTGGCGCGCAGGACGCCGATCTCACCGGCGGCCGGCAGCCCGTAGGTGAGTTCTAGCCGCAGGTTCACCGCTTCGTAGTACCAGCCTGCGGGAGCCTTCAAATTCCTTACGAGCACCTTTCCTCCGCCTACCCGGATCGAAATGCGCAGATCGCAGGGTTGGCCGGATTCAGGGTCGCTCCGCGGCTCGAAGCCTGCCGCTCGCAGCGCGTCCGCGAGTTCCTTCCGGAAGCGCAGAGTCAGCTCGCTCAGGTGATCAAGCACATCACCGGGGACCGGGCCGTTGAAGCCACCGGGATCCAGTTTCTGGCGGACAAGCAGAACAGTCCGGCACTTCGCCATAGGCTGCTCCGCGAATCGGACCACTTTCAAATCCGCCGCCGGCGCCAGGACAGAGCACGCCAGTACCAACATTGCCGCCTTCGGCGTCATCATCCTTGTCCTGTTCACCTGGCGGCCTCTGTTCGACCCGCGTATGAGGCAAATTGTGGAGTGAACCTCACATCACACGATGAGGGCCACACAATTGCGTCATCTGCGCCGATGCCGGCCGGCCGCGCAGCCTTCTCGTCCAACCTGATTCCGCGCAGGACGTATGACCCCTCCTGCGAGGCATTCACGCCGTAGGCCACTTTCTTTGACGAATAGCTCGTAACCAGGCGCAGGCCGCCCTGCGTGACCACGAGCGCGGTAACGGAAGCCGGCTGTTGCGCTTTCAAAACCAGGAGGCACTCGCTCGCCGCACCTGTCCGGGCAATGAGCCGCGCCGGTATCTCAACCGTTTCCGGAAGCTTCTGGATCGTGTATCCCTGCGCTATGTCCATCACGCCGCCGGACATGCTTCCCAGGGCGACGAAGACGTTGTCGTCAACCATGATTCCTGACGGCGACTCGGGGCCCACATACCATCCCTCGGACTCCAGAGCGGTGCGGCCGTACGGCGTCACTTTGCCTTGCGCCGCGGCGCCGGCGCGCCCCTTCGAAAGCGCTGCGGGCGTACTCAGCAAACCGGGACTTTGCAGTTTGAGGCCGCTTGAGGACACGGCGGCGTTCGCGAATTCGACAGTGAAGTGGTTGTCCCGCACTGAGACGGGGATGACGAAACCCACACCCGTTGCTCCGGCGGGCTGGTATCGGGCGGCGAGTTTCACTGTGCCGATGAGGGTTGCGTTGACAGTGGTCGCAGTCCGCTGGACGTTGATGGTGGCCGGTGCATCGAGTTCCGTCTTGAGTTCTGCACGCACGGTTCCGTCCGGAAGGCACTCGAGCCTGGAGTGGCCGGCGGCATCCTGCCAGGCGCCGGCAAGCTGCTCACGCGCCAGTTCTTCCGGGCTCTTCTTTGTGCATGCTGATGAAGTGAGCAGCAGGCCCGCTCCCGCAAACGCAGCAAAGTAAGCTGTTCGTAGTAGCATCATCGCTCTCCATAAGTCGCCTTCACGCGCTTGGAGCTCGTGAAGTAAGCTAACCAGATCGAAAAAGCCACCAATGTCGCCAGCATCCGGCCAATGCCGGTCTCCAATACGGCATCCCGGTTAGGCACGGCCGCCGTGAGCGGCAGCAGGGCCGCGACGACTGAGTACGCGAGGACGGCAAGGAGATACCCCTTTGCGGTGCGGACCGCGCGCGGCCGAACGCGCCACAGCCGCACGCCCGCGTAGATGCCGAAGGCCGTCACCGCCAGGCGCAGCACGGCATCAATTTGCGTCGCGGCCCTCAGGCCGGGAAACAGGTCAACCGCCTGCCAATTGTTGTCTGCAAACTCCTTTAGCAGGCCGCCGATAGTCAACAGGGGCGAGAGGATCGTGCATCCCAGGCAGAACAGCAGCAGCCAGCCGCGTACGCCCTTGTACCGCGGCTTCTCCGCCGCTGCCGCTTCGCTAGTATTCGTAGTCTCCGGTACGGGCGCCGTTTCAGACGCCACTTTTTCCTGCATGAGTGCTCCCTTCCGCGAAGCGGCTGAACCGCAGGCGGACGCTGCCGCCGGCCGATCCGCGCCGGCCTTGAGGTGTCGGTCTCAGTACGTATAGACCTCGCGACGACGCCTGCGCGAATAACCCGGGCACTGATTTCTCATCGCGCGTCCTCCACTCGCCCTCGCCCCGCCTCTCGTCTGAACTCGCGGCCGGTTTCAAGCGGATACTAAGGCCGGAGGGAGATACCCGCAAGCGGTTAGATATGCCCCCGCTTCTGACCGCTGTTCGGCTATACTGATTCATCTCCGATGGCCGACCCTCCGTCGAATCCCAAGCAGGAGCTAACCTCCTGGCAGGAGATCGCCGATCACATCGGGGTCAACGTCCGCACCGCACAGAAGTGGGAGAAGACGCGCGGTCTGCGTGTCCGCAGGTTGCCCGGCCAGAAAGGCCGGGTTTATGCCACGCCGGAGGAGTTGGATCGCTGGAAGGCGAGCATCGGCGCGCGCCCGCGCTGGTGGAACAACACCGCGGTCCTGCGCTGGTACGCATTAGGGGTGAGCGCTCTCGCCGTTATCCTGGCGGTCTGGAAGATCTTTGGGCGGCCGGCTCCCGTGATTCCCGGGCCGCCCGCCACGTTCCGGGCCGAATACCAGACCCTGGTCGTGCTGGATGCAGCCAATCGGGAGTTATGGCGGCACACCTTCAGCGCTCCGTTCGAGCCCCTTGCTTACGAGGGTGGCTCCGGTCCGCTGCGCACGGCCTTCTCCGATATCGACGGAGATTCTCACGTCGAAATGCTCTTTTCGTATTACTCCAACCGGAGCGGGACCGAGGGCGTGCCCCTGTACTGCTTCTCAGATACGGGCCTGGTCAAGTGGAAGTACACCCCCGGGCGGGTGGTTCGCGACCCGCGCCGGAGCTATCCGGGTCCCTACATCGTCACGGCCATAGCTGTCGCCGATTTGGGCGGAGCGGTGGGTAAGGTCATCGCCGTTGCCAACCGGGATGCCGTCTACTACCCAAGCCAGTTCGCCATTCTCGACGGGCGTGGCAAGATTGCCGGCGAGTACTGGCACTCGGGCCACCTCGACAACATGGCGTTCATGGATCTGGACGGCGATGGCGCGAAGGAAATTCTGCTAACGGGAGTCAACAACGGAGATGCTGCTGCCGCACTGGTAGCGCTGGACGCCCGCGATTTTACGGGTGCATCCTTTCAGGGCGAAAATGACCCGCACCAGATACAGGGATTCCCGGTTCACAGGGAGCGCGCGGTTGTGCTGTTCCCGCGCTCTTGCATGAACTTGAAACTCGCCCCTTACAACATGGCGCACGAGATCTTCGTGGCTGACGGTCAGACACGGGTGCATGTGCGGGAAACCGGCGAGACGGGCGGACCCGGGGAGTTCGTGATCTACACGCTTGACCGGGATCTGAACTGCCTTCACGCCGAAGTCAGCGACAGCTTTGCGGTGACTCACCGCCGTCTCCGCGGCTTGGGAATGCTCGACCACGACCTCACCGATGATGAGATTCGGCGGCTTTGCCAGGGGGTCCGGCGGTTCACTCGTGCATCGGTACCGCACTAATACCGGGACCAGAGATTAAGATGCCCCCGGCCGGCCATCACGGGTGCAAATGGCTTTCAGCACCGGCCGATGTGCCGGTCTGGCGGGCTCCTGCCACCTCGCCGGGTGCCCGCCAGTTCCTCACATCACCGCGCCATCAGCGCGAACACACCACAGCGAGGTATTCACGCTTGCACGCGACGCAGCATTCGGGCGCCGGCGGCAGTTCGGCTTGAACACCTTTCGCGAAGTGGCCGCCGGGATTCGCTTCGAGCCGCCGGCGCATGGTGAGCCACTTGGCTGCCTCGTTCCTGTCCCGGCTGTCCTGGTCTGCCAGAACCATCTGCACGATATCGTCAGCCGAGGTTGCCGAAAGACGCCGCTTGCGCACGCAAGGGCGCGCACCGGCGGACCTTGACAGACTACCGCCCTTTGGCAAGGGCTTTCAGTGATTCGGTGTACGGTGCGCGCGCCACGCCGCGCTCGGTGATTATCGCCGTTACGTAGCGGTTCGGCGTCACATCGAAGGCCGGGTTCTCAACGCTCACGCCCGCGGGCGTCACGGGTACGCCGAAAACGTGCGTTACCTCATCGTCCGGACGCCGCTCGATCGGTATCTGTTCGCCCGAGGGCAGCGAAAGGTCAAGCGTGGAGACCGGAGCCGCCACATAAAACGGCACGTTGTTTTCATGCGCCAGCACCGCCACGCCGTACGTCCCCACCTTGTTCGCAACGTCGCCGTTGGCGGCGATGCGGTCCGCGCCGACCACGACGCAGCCGATGCGGCCGGACTTCAAGAAGTGCCCGGCCATGTTGTCCGTAATCACCGTCACCGGGATTCCGTCGTGCATCAGTTCCCAGGCGGTGAGCCGCGCGCCCTGGAGGAACGGACGCGTCTCGTCCGCAAACACGTCGATGCGCTTGCCCGCGGCGACGGCGCTTCGAATCACACCGAGAGCGGTGCCGTATCCGGCCGTAGCCAACGCGCCGGCGTTGCAGTGCGTCAGGACGGTCTTGCCGTCCGGGACCAGCGCCGCGCCGTGGCGGCCCATCGCCTCGTTGATCTCGATGTCTTCCTCGCGCATGCGCACGGCCTCGGCGGCCAGACGCCTGCGAACCTCCCCCACACCCGCGCCGCGCACCTCGCAATACAGCTTTTTCATCCGTTCGATGGCCCAGAACAGGTTTACCGCGGTAGGCCGGGTCGCGGCCAGCGCCGCGCAGATCTCCTCGAACTCGGCATCCAGGCGCTCCGGCGAAGCTTTGAGGACACCGATTGCGATGCCCATCGCGGCCGCGACGCCGATGGCCGGAGCCCCGCGAATGACCATCGAGCGGATCGCGTCGGCCACCTCTTTGTAATCGCGGCAGGTGACGTACACTTCCTCACGCGGCAGGCGCCGCTGGTCGATCATGACGACCCCTTCGGGGGTCCACTGAATGGTTTCGATCATGTGTGCAATCAGGAGGCGAATCTGCTCAGCGCCAGCATCGCCACAAAAGTTCCGTTGTATCCGGCGTGCATCAGCGCGGACGCCGCGGTGGAGTTCGCGCGGTGGCGCATCCAGCCGAAACCGGCTCCGGCCAGAAACACTACGAACACCCGCTGCCACGTCCAGGCGTACTCGGGCCCGTGGAGCAGCGCGAACGGCAGCGCTGTAAGAAACGCGCCCGCAACAGCGCCGAGCGGCCGGGCTATGAGCGGAAACAGAAGGCCGCGGAACAGCAATTCCTCGAAAACCGGCGCCAGCGTCACGGCGAACAGCGACATCAGCGCAATCGAAACCGGGTCGGCCATGAGCTGGTCGAGCGGCGTTTTCACCTCGGGCGTGCGGAGCGCGACACCCAGCGCCACCGCCCCTAGCGCCGTCATTACGCCCCATGTGATCGGGCTGACGCGCATGGGCCGCGGCGTCACCCAGCCCAGCGAGGAGAACAGCGGCCTGCCGAAGCGGATGCGGAAATACAGCCACATCAGGACGATATAAAAGCCGTAGAACAGGAACGTCGCCGAAAGTGGAACAAGGGCGCGGAACCGCGGCGCCCACTGCGCAAAATAGGCCGCGCCGTAAATGAGCGCGGACACGAGAAGAATCACCGGCACGGCAAGGCCCGCCAGCAGCGCGACGTCGCCCCACCCCCAGAACGGGTATTCCTGTTCCGGATTCCGGCCGCCGCCGCCGGGCGGCGGAACTTCCTCAGTGGAGATCGGATTCGGCAGTTCATTGGGCGGATCAGGCTGGGGGTCAATCATCGTTCGTTCCCATCGTCGTGCGCGGCGGCACGCTCCTTTTCGATCAAGGCGGCCGCGATCAGCGGCAGCATGATCTCGTGGTGTCCCGTCAGGGAGATGCCGCGTCCCCCGGCGCCTGCGTGCGGCCGCTCCACCACGTTCACTCGCGGCCGGTAGTGTTGCAGAAAATCGAGGTTGACAGTCGTGAACCCGCGCACCGGATGTCCCAGGTTGCGCACCGCCGAAAGCGCCTTCAGGAACACTTCCGGCAGCACCACGGCCGACCCCATGTTCACGTACACGCCGCCGCCGTCCAGTTCCGTTACAAGAGTGCAGAACAGGCGGAAATCGCGATGCGTCGCGGCGCCTATCGCAGCGGCATCGACGCAGGGATGCGCGTGGGGAGTGTCCGTGCCGACGGCGACATGTACCGTCACCGGCACCTTCGCACGCCAGGCCTGCAATAGCAGGCTGTAACCGGCGAACTCCGGCGTGGCGATCGCGTCAAGATGCCTTCCGAGCGCCTCCCCCATTCCGATGCGGTCGCGCTCGCCTTCGACGATGGCCCGGTTCATCTCCCGCCCGGTCTCCTCCGCCGACCCGAAGCGGCCGTCCGGCAGTACGGCCTCCACATCCTCGCTGGTGCAGCCCGCGATGGCGATCTCGAAATCGTGAATGGAGGCCGCGCCGTTCATCATGAAAGCGCCTATGTAGCCGCGCCGCATCAGATCCGCAAGCACCGGCGCCAGGCCGCACTTGATAACGTGGCCGCCCAGCCCCCAGATGACCGTCTTTCCCGCGGCGCGCGCGCCCGCGAGCGCATCGACGGCCGCGCGAAGCATATCGCCGGCCAGAATCTTCGGCAGCGCCGTCATGAGTCCCTGGACGCCGGAGCCCGGCGTATACGGAGCCGCGAAATCCGCCGTGCGCACTTTACCGCCGCGCCCGGCTATCGGGACGGTCTTGAGCGCGCTCAGATCGAGCGGCTTGCGGTTGTAGCTCGTCACTGTAGACGCTCCTCTGAGCTGCGGCGCCTGGCCGGCCGCAGCACCTTCGCGAGCGCCTGCCCGGTGTAGCTGCGCCGCGCGCGCATCACCTGCTCGGGCGTGCCAGCGGCCACTACGTGCCCGCCGGCCTCGCCGCCTTCGGGGCCGAGGTCAATCACCCAGTCCGCGCTCTTGATCACATCCAGTTGGTGCTCTATCACTATTACCGTATTTCCGAGATCGACCAGCCTTTGCAGCACGTCGAGCAGCTTGCGCACGTCGTCGAAATGCAGACCCGTCGTGGGCTCGTCCAGAATGTACACCGTCCGGCCCGTCTGGCGCTTGCTCAGTTCGCGCGCCAGTTTGATGCGCTGCGCCTCCCCGCCCGAAAGCGTCGTCGAGGACTGCCCCAGGCGTATGTATCCGAGCCCCACATCGAGCAGCGTTTTCAGCTTCGTCTCGATCTGCGGTATGTTCTCGAGCACTGCGGCTGATTCCTCGACTGTAGCCTCCAGTATGTCGGCTATCGAGCGGCCTTTGTACTTCACCTGGAGCGTCTCGTAATTATACCGGCGGCCGCGGCACACATCGCAGGTCACATAAACGTCGGGCAGAAAGTTCATCTCGATGCGCTTCAGCCCATCCCCCTCACAGGCTTCGCACCGCCCGCCACGCACGTTGAAGCTGAACCTTCCGGCCTTGTAGCCACGCTCGCGAGACTCCGGCAGCATCGCGAAAAGATCCCGGATGGGCGTGAAGACGCCCGTGTAGGTGGCCGGGTTCGAACGCGGCGTGCGGCCTATGGGCGACTGATCTATCTCGATTACTTTGTCAACGTGCTCCAGGCCGAGTATCTCGTCGTGCGCGCCCGGCTCCTCCGCCGAGCGGTAGATGGAGCGCATCAGCGCGCGGTAGAGCACGTCGTTCACGAGCGTCGATTTCCCGCTGCCCGACACACCCGTGACGGCCGTCATTATGCCGAGCGGTATCTCGACATCGATATTCTTCAGGTTGTGCTCGCGCGCGCCGCGGATGACGAGCCGCTTTCCGTTGCCTTTCCGGCGCCCGGCCGGCGGCGGAATCTCGCGCGCGCCCGACAGGTACTGTCCCGTAAGCGAACCCGGATTTTCTCGGATCTGCGCCGGAGTGCCGCTCGCCACCAGTTCCCCGCCGAGCCGCCCGGCTCCCGGGCCGAGGTCGATTACGAAATCGGCGCGTTCGATAGTCTCGGCGTCGTGCTCCACTACCAGGACCGTGTTGCCGAGATCGCGCAGCCGCGCCAGAGTGTCCAGCAGCCTCGCGTTGTCGCGCGGGTGCAGGCCGATTGAAGGCTCATCCAGCACGTACAGAACGCCGCGCAGCTTCGAGCCGATCTGCGTCGCAAGGCGTATTCTCTGGGCCTCGCCGCCCGACAGCGTCGCCGCTGAACGCTCCAGGCTCAGGTAGTCCAGACCCACGGACCGCATGAACTCCAGCCGGTTGCGTATCTCCTCCACCAGGCGCCCCGCGATCTGCCGTTCCCTTTCCGTGAACTCCCACCCGCTTAACACAGCCAGCGCGCGCGCTATGGACATCTCCGTGAACTGCGCAATCGAGAGCCCTTTCACGCGCACGGCCAGGCTGCCTGGTTTCAGGCGCTTGCCTTTGCAGTCCGGGCAGACGATCGGCGACATGTAGGCAGTGAGCCAGTCGCGGTAAACCTCTGTCGCCTCGTCGAACTTTTCCTGCATCAGGGCAAGCAGGCCCGGGTAGCCGTTGCCGCCGAACATCAGAAAGTCCAGCGCTTTCTGCGGCAGTGTATCCAGCGGCTTTGAAATGTTAATGCGCGCGTTGCGTGCAGCCTCCGTGGTGCTGTGGACGATGTAGGTGGAGCACGCCGCCGGCGCCAAACCTCCGCCAAACAGCGGTTTCGAGTAGTCCACCACGATCTTCGCGGGGTCGAAGGTCCAACGGCTGCCCAGCCCGGCGCAACCCTCGCAGGCGCCGTACGGGCTGTTGAAGGAGAACGACCGCGGCTCCAGAACCGGCACGCTGATGCCGCACTCCGGGCAGGCGAGCCGCTCCGAGTACATCTGCTCGGAGCCGTGCACAACCGAAACCACCACCAGGCCTTCAGCCAGCTTGGTCGCGGTCTCGACCGAGGCCTCGAGGCGTTTCTCGATGCCCGGCTTCACCAGCAGGCGGTCTACGACGATTTCGATGGTGTGATTCCGCCGCCGGTCCAGCACGATCTGCTCATCCAGCGATCGCAACTGCCCGTCGATCCGCGCGCGAACGTAGCCCTGCCGCGCGTACTTCTCGATGTCCTTGCGGTACTCGCCCTTCCGGCCTCGAACCACCGGCGCCAGGATCATTACGCGCTGGTCCGGGCCGAGTTCCATGATTCGCCGGACGATCTGCCCGGTGGTCTGCTGCGCGATCTCCCGGCCGCACTGAGGGCAGTGCGGAACGCCGATGGACGCATACAGCACGCGCAGGTAGTCGTAGATCTCGGTTATGGTGCCGACCGTGGAACGCGGGCTGCGGTTAGTGGTCTTCTGCTCGATTGAAATGGCCGGGCTAAGGCCGTCGATGGAATCCACGTCCGGCCGCTCCATCTGGTCCAGGAACTGCCGGGCATAGGGAGAGAGCGTCTCGACGTACCTCCGCTGCCCCTCGGCGTAAATGGTGTCGAAGGCCAGCGAAGATTTACCCGAGCCGCTCAACCCAGTTATCACCGTGAAGGTGTTGCGCGGAATCTCGATATCGAGGTTCTTGAGGTTGTGCTGCCGGGCGCCGTGTACAGTGATACGGTCGAGCATCGGTGGGGCCGGCGCGGCGTGCGCCAATTTCTTATTCTCTCATGCCGGGGGCGGGTATTCCTCTCAGCTTGCGGCGCTGCGGCCCCCGATCTTCTGCTTCGCCGCTTCCAGCTTTGCTTTGCCCCAGTTCATCAGGCGCCGCGCCCAGTGAAAGTGATCGGCAAGCAGCGCGAGCCCGCCGATAACGGTAAGCAGCCCGGGCCCGGGCACGCCTGGAATGGTCATCACCAGCCCTGCCGCAATCAGAGCGAATCCGGCGATGATTCTTAATGCACGGCGCATTCGGGTCGTGCCTTTATTCTAATAACCCCCGGCGCCCGGTGTTTCCTTGTAGACGGAAGCTATGAACCCGAAGTTCTAGAACCGGGTCCGGCTGAAACTCCTAGTCGTTCTATTGACCTGTTTTTTAGCCCTCACTAGAGTTAGAAGACGAGTTCCCACTGTGGTTGAGCAGCGTAGATCCAAACGTTTTGAAATGAAATTGCCGGTCCGCGTGGTTCGGAACGGCCTGCGCTCCTCTTCTGTTTCGGGGGAGACGCGAAATATCAGCTCTGGCGGCGTCTTTTTCATCGCCGATGGGAACGTCGATTCCGGAGAGCCGATAGAATACACGATACACCTCCAGCCAAACGAAACCGGCCAGCGCGTGTGGCTGCGCTGCCTGGGCAAGGTCCTGCGTATCCAGCCCGGCGAGGCCGACGGACGCGCCTTCGAGGTGGCCGCCACGCTCGAGCGGTACGAATTTGTCCGGCCGCACGAATAGCCTTTTTCGCTTTCTCCAGCGCCTGAATACCGGTATATACTAGCAAAGAAAAGGCGAAGCCGATGACGGGAGATCTTTTTCTCGCACAGCCGCAGCTCGGGCTCACCCGTGCCGCCGGCCTCGAAGCCGCGCTTGCCCGGTTCGAAGAGCTCAGCGGGTCGGGATCTGTAATACGCGCCATCCGCCGCGAGCCCGCCCGCCCCGGAGAGTTCGCGGATATCCCCGAAGGGGTACACGCCGCGCTCAGGACGGCGCTGGAACGGCAGGGAATCGCCAGATTGTACAGTCATCAGGCGGAGGCGTTCACACGCGTCCGCGCGGGCGCCAACGTCGTCGTGGTGACGCCGACGGCAAGCGGCAAGACGCTGTGCTACAACCTGCCGGTCCTGAACCGCCTGCTCGAGGACCCCGAAGCGCGCGCCATGTACCTGTTTCCCACGAAGGCGCTTGCCGAGGACCAACTGGACGAGCTGAAACACGCCATCGACGGCGCCGGCGGCGCATTGCGAGCCTTCACTTATGACGGCGATACGCCGCAGGACGCGCGCAAGGCCATTCGCGAGCGGGCCAATATTGTTCTGACGAACCCGGACATGCTCCACGCCGGCATCCTGCCGCACCACACGCGTTGGGCCAAGCTGTTCGAGAACCTGCGCTACGTGGTCGTCGACGAGCTGCACTCCTGCCGCGGCGTCTACGGCAGCCATGTGGCGAATGTCATGCGCCGGATGAAGCGCATCTGCGGGTTCTACGGCTGCTCGCCGCAGTTCATCTGCTGTTCGGCCACGATTGCGAACCCGCGCGAGCTGGCCGAAGCTCTTACGGGCGAGAAGTTCGAGCTGGTTGACCGCAACGGCGCGCCCTCGGGTGAGAAGTACTTCATTCTTTACAACCCGCCCGTGGTGAACCGCGAGCTCGGCATCCGGCGCAGTTATCTGCACGAAGCGCGCCGCGTGGCGCGGGAGTTCCTTGAGCGCGGCCTGCAAGCCCTGGTGTTCGCGAACAGCCGCCTGGCGACGGAGGTCCTCACGCGTTACATGAAGGATGCCGCCGGCCCGCAAGGCGAACGCTCCATCCGCGGTTATCGCGGGGGTTATCTGCCTCGCGAGCGGCGCGAGATCGAGGGCGAACTCAGGGATGCGCGCATACGCTGCGTCGTGGCGACGAACGCCCTGGAACTGGGCATCGATGTGGGCTCTCTCGACGCCGTCGTGATGGCCGGGTACCCGGGCACCATCGCTTCCACGTGGCAGCGCGCCGGCCGCGCCGGGCGGCGGCAGGGTGTTGCGGCGGCCGTGATGGTTGCCTCGAGCGCTCCTTTGGATCAGTACGTCGTTGAGCATCCTGAGTACTTCTTCTCGAGTTCGCCCGAGCACGCGTACATCAATCCCGACAACCTCGAGATCGTAATCAATCACCTGAAGTGCGCGGCATTCGAACTGCCTGTCCGGGACGGAGAGACGTTCGGCAAGCACGACACGGCCGCCCTGTGCGGGTTCCTGAAAGACCTCGGCGCGCTGCACTACTCCGCGGGCGCGTGGCACTGGACATCCGACACCTACCCGGCCGACGCCATCAGCCTGCGGTCGGTTACCAGCGACAACTTCGTCGTCGTCGACGTTACCGGCGAGCCGAAGGTGATTGCGGAGGTGGATTTCCCCTCGGCCCTCACCACGCTGCATGAGAAAGCCATTTACCTCCACGAAGCCCGGCAGTACCAGGTGGAGCGATTCGATTACGAGAACCGCAAGGCGTACGTCCGCAGTGTGGATTGCGATTACTTCACCGACGCCATCGACTACACGCAGGTGAAGCCGCTCGAGGAGTTCGAGAGCGCGGACGCCGCCGGCGCGCGCGCCGTTCACGGCGAGGTCCGCGTAAACAGGCAGATCGTCGGCTTCAAGAAAGTGAAGTTCTACACGATGGAGAACGTGGGCTCCGGAACTCTCTCCATGCCGGAGCAGGAGATGCACACCACCGCGTTCTGGCTGCACTTCCCCGAGGCATTTCTGGCGCGCATGCCGGAGTTGACGCCCACGGCGCGGCAGAACGGGCTGAACGGTCTCGGCAACGTGCTGCGAACGGTGGCTGCTTTCATGCTGATGTGCGACCCGCGCGACCTCGGGTGCTCGCTCGGCCAGGACGCCACGGCGGGCCTCAAGGCCAGCGAGCCGGACCTGTTTCTGTTCGACTGCTACCCGGGCGGCGCGGGACAGAGCGCGCCGCTGTACAACCTGCGCCGCAGGCTGCTGGAGCACGCCGCGGAGTTGATTGCCGGATGCACTTGCGAACAGGGCTGCCCGGGTTGTGTGGGGCCCCCGGGCGAGATCGGCGAAGGCGGCAAAGCCGCCGCGGCGCGCATTGTTAGGGAATTGCTGGGAAATAGCGCGTAGCGGGACGATCAGCGGTGTCGGTTGGGGGGCGGGCTTCAGCCCGCGCGGGGCTTGCAGCCCCGCAGCAGTAGCGCTGTACCGAAGTGCGCCCACCGCTCCCTCACGGTCGCGGCTCGGCGTATGGTGTGGTGCTCTGTCGCCTATGGGGGCCGGCTCCGGCCGCTATCCCGGCGCTTCCCGCGGCTCTGCTTCCGCCGGAGGCAAACCGTAGGCGCGATGTACATCGGCGAGGGTCAGCGTTCCCACCAGTTTGTACGGCCGTGTCCGTGTCACAACCGGCAGCACGGGATTGAGCGCCAGCAGTGGCAGCGCGGCCTCGAGAGGCACGTCCGGGTGCAGGAGAGCGTTCGGGTTTACGGGTATCCGGTCTCCGTGGGCCTCGGTCATTGCGTCTTCCACAAGCAGCCGCTGCGTCTCGCGCTGCTCTTCGGTCGACGGCAGTTCCAGCCCCTCCTCGGCCGCAAGCAGCGTGAAGAAGGGAGTTCGCTGCAACTGCCGCGAGATCAGGTATGCAATGGTGTTCGCAATCATGACTGGCAGAATGATCACGTAGCTGGCGCTGACCTCGAAAATCATGAAGATCGAGGTCATGGGCGCGCGGAAAACGCCCGCAAAAAACGTGCCCATGCCGATCAGCACATATGCGCTGGCCGGGCTTGTCGGAGCCGGCCAGTACATCTGCGCCAGCGCGCCGATGCCGCCGCCAATCATAGCGCCGGTGAACAGCGTCGGCGCGAACATGCCGCCGGGCGTGCGCGCGCTGAAGCAGACCAGCGTCAGGGCGGCCTTTGCGAGCCCCAGAATCAGCAGCATCTGCCAGCCGAAGCGGTTGTGCAGCGCGCCGTTTATGCCGTCGTAGCCGGGGCCCATCACCTGCGGCAGCCAGATGCCGGCAACGCCCACGAGCAGGCCTGCGGCCACCGGCCGCGCGAATCCCGCGGCTCCGTTGAATTTCGACAAGCGCCTTCGGAGCCGGATGACGGTCTTCACGAATACCACCGAAAGCAGGCCGCCCGCGACGCCTATCAACGCATGGACGGCAAGTTCCGAGGGGTGCGTCAACTGGAACTCGGGGACTATGAACAGCGGCTGGCTTCCGAGGAACCAGCGCACCACCACCGTAGCCGAAACTGAAGCCAGCACGATGGAGCCGAGGACGCCCGCGCTCCAGTTCGCGACCACCTCTTCGATTACGAACAGCACGCCGGTGATGGGCGTATTGAAAGCCGCCGCCAGGCCGGCCGCGGCGCCGACCGGCGCGATGAGCCGCATCCGGTCGCGCGTGAGGCGAAACCGGCGGCCCAGAAATGACGCGACGCCCGCGCCCATATGCAGCGCCGGATCCTCGGGCCCGAGCGGGTTGCCCATTCCGAGCGAAACGGCGCAGGCCATGAACTTGCCCGCCACGGCGCTTGCAGGCACGTGCCCGTCGGAGATGTAAACGGCTGCTTTAGTATCCGTGACGCCGCTGCCGCGCGCGTGCTTGAACACGTAAGACACCAGCAGAAGCCCGGCGAGTCCGCCGGCCGCCGGGCTGATTACGCGCAGCAGGCGGCTCTGGTCCACGGAGAACCACGTCAACGCCTCGATCGCAATATGGAAGCACACCACCAGCAGCGCCGCGCCGACGCCGATGATGATCGACAAAAGAAGGAATCGCTGTGTTTCTCCTATGAGGGCGGTCCGGCGTGCTTTCTTCATTTCGCGATTCGTGCAAGGACGCGCGCGACTGGTTCGTCGTCGTACTTTGGTCCACAGAGATCCGTCCGGTGCTGCCAGAGTTCTTCCGCGAGGGCGATGTTATTTTCCGCGGCGGCGGCGCGGACAACCGGTTTCCCGGCGAGCGCCTGGCGCGCCTGGTCCACCAGATCCGCCGTTTCCGGCGGCACAAGCCGTTCTTTCAGGCACTGCTCGAGCGCCGAGAGCGCCCGGGTGGCGAGGTCGCGGCTGCGCCGGTAGCGTTCGGCGGCGCCGAGCCCGCGCAGGGTGGGATCGAGCGACAGCACCTCGTTCACAACGGCCATGTTCTCTCGAGCCGGCTCGTATTTCGGGTTGTATGCGAGCGCCCGGCGGAAGGCGTCGCGAGCGAGCTGGTAGTTGCCCAGTTCCATCTCCGCGCGGCCAAGCACAGTGCGCGTCTCGAAGTCCTTGGGGTCGCGCTTGATGACGCCCTCGGCAATCTGGGCCGCCTGTGTGGGCGCCTGGTTGTCCAGCAGCATGCGGGCGATGCGCTGCTGGGCGCCGGTGTCGTCGCGTGATTCGTCGGCCAGGCCGAGCAGCTCGGACACTATCCGTGTGGTCTGCTTCGTCTTGGCCAGCATGTCCACCAGTTCCCAGCGCGCGCTGAGCCGGTTCGCCTCCGGCGAGCTCGGCCAGTACCCATAAACAGCCCGGTGGTAGTAGTTGTAGGCGTCTTCGGTTTTGCCCTGGCTTGCGGCGATACGCGCAAGCAGCAGATTGGGAAGCGCCTCGGCGGGATCGGCTTTAAGCACCTCGCTGAGTTGGAGCGCGGCCTCGCCGTAGCGCCCGAGCGCCATCAGGCTGCGCGCCAGCGCCAGGCGATACTCGGCGGATTCCCGCGAAACCGCCAGGGCGTTGCGAAACTGCTCGATTGCGCGCTCGTGCTGGCCCTCGCGCGCCAGTTCCGACCCGCGCTGGAAGCTGCTAGCGGCGCGCTCGAGGCGCTGATTTTGATACCAGTGCGCGAGTACGGTTGTTCCTGCGAACAGAATGGCGAGCGCGGCCAAGGTAATCGTGAGGCCACGGATCTCGATTGGCTGCTGTTTCACCGATGCGCTTGTTTTCAGGATAACCGCAGCAGCCGGTTCCGGACCACCCTTTCATCCACTCCTCGCCGTGCCCGTAATCCGTCGTTAGCGGACGACCGCACGCGGAAATCGGCCGGCTGAGGTGCCACGAGCGGTTCGGGTGGACGATCTTCGGGCGGGTGTTAGCCAAATCGATGGATTTCGTGCGGGGCGTGCCGCTGTTCGTGCCGCATTGAGACGCACTGGGCCCTTGGTCCAGCAAAAAGTAGCTCTATAATCCGTCCGTAAGCTTGGCGCTAGGCAGGCGTCGGCAACAGCCGAAGGCCGTCTGCCCACTCCTTCAGTTGCTGGCGCAGCCGCCCCA